>Ga0315291_10001725_pt1 | contig 29012 bp, 30 predicted proteins | sample YL17G12_20_MG_FD_203070 | JGI IMG/M metagenome (GOLD analysis project Ga0315291, IMG submission 203070) | Sediment microbial communities from Yellowstone Lake, YNP, Wyoming, USA - YL17G12_20 | ecosystem: Environmental > Aquatic > Freshwater > Lake > Sediment | place: USA: Wyoming | collected...
AGAAAAAAAAGCTTTTGAAAGATTAACTAAAAAATTAGAACCCCCATTCAAAAACGAAATAATTCAGTTATGGAAAGAATACAAAACCAAGACTAGTATAGAAGGACACTTACTTCCTCAACTCAATGTTCTGGGAGTTTTAATTCAGGCTCTTTTGTATGAAAAAAGAGACAGGAAATGTTCAGCTGCACCTATTTGGGAGTGGGCCTTTGAAGCCTGCGACAATAAAGAATGTTTTGATTTTTTGGAAGAGATAAAGAAAAAATTCTATAAATAAGTTCTAAAACTGAAAAAATATTAAAAAATCCCGCCCTTTGCTACAACAAAGGGCGGGATTTATTTTTTAAGGAGGACAAGATATAATAAATTTATGAGAAAATCTTCTGTTATCAAGAAAGAAATGTTAATTTCAGAGGTTATAAAAAAATATCCGGAAACCACGCCCTTATTTTTAGATTATGGATTGCACTGTATAGGGTGTTCTTTTGCCAAAGATGAGACCATTAAAGAAGCAGTGAGAACACACCAGCTCGATCTAGAAAAATTTCTTGAGGATTTAAATAAAACTATTACCAAATGAGAAAAATCCCTCTTTTTTTAATCTCTTTTTTATTTGGTTTGGGACTTTTTGTCTGGGTGATTAAATTTGTTGGTTGGCAAGAAATAAAAAGGTCTATTTTAGTCTTCACCGGCTGGCAGGGGTTAGTGATTTTTATACTTACCCTGATTTTGTTTTTAGAAATAAACTGGAAATGGAAGGAAATCTTGAAAACCGAAGGGATAAATATTCCTTTTCTCGATCTTTTTAAAGCAAATCTTGCCGGTTTCTCGGTTACATATTTTTTTCCAACTTTTTTACTAGGAGGAGAATTTTTGCGCGGTTATATTTTAAAAAAGAAATATAATATATCTTGGTCGAAAGGAATGGCTTCTGTATTTATCGATAGAATTTTAGACTGGACTACAAATTTATTAGTAGTTTTTATAGGCATTGGTTTCTTTTTATTGAAAATTAGTATTTTGCCGAAAAAATTATCTATAATAATTGGACTCACTTTTTTATTTTGGGTAATAGGCACCATATTTTTTTATACGATGGCCTTCAAGAAAAAAAGCATAGTAAAATTTTTTTTAAAATCGTCAGGTTATAAAAATCAAAACAGTGAGCTCTTAGAAACAGAAAAAGATACGATCCTTTTTTTCAAACCAAAACAGGTTAAATTCTGGGAGATATTTGGTATTGCTTTACTTGAAGAATTGATTATTCTTTTGAGAGTATTTATCTTTGTAAATTTTTTTGGAAAAAAGATTAATTCACTTTATACTTTACCAATCAGTGGGTTTTCTTATTTAGCCACAATAATTCCTATACCTGCTTCTTTAGGAATTCAAGACGCCCTTCAGGCTTTTGCCTTTAACTCTCTGGGTCTCGGAGCTAGCCTGGGGACAGCTTTCACCCTAATTATCAGGGCAGTGGAGATAGTAGTAGCATTAGTGGGAATAGGACTAGCACTTCGTTTTGGAATAAAATTGTTTGGAGGGATATTGCCTCAAGACGAAATTAAAGAAATTCCCGAGTAAAATGGGCTTTTTTAAAGACACTCAAACTAATTGGGGGCGTATAATAATTCTGATTATTTTATCCTCACTCGTCGGTGGAGGAGTTTTATTTTACAAAGAAAGGATGGTTTCAGAGATAATTTCTGTCTATAATGCTCCCCAGATACAAATCAAAAGACTAGTAAAAAAAACTAAGCAAGAACCTATTTATCTTAGGTTATTTGAAGACGTAAAGAAGGATTTAATTTTAAAAGAAACCGATTTTTTGGAAATTCACTTGTCGGAAATGAAAATAAGGCTTTATAAAAAAGGCCTTTTAGAAAAAGAAGTCCCTATTTTAAAGAAAGGAGAAATCCAAGAATGGGGAGGATCAGCAGCCGGATTATACAAAATTATGTCTGGTAACAAGCTCAGTTTTTCTTTAGTCTCAGAGGTTTATATGCCTTATGCTCTTCGTTATTACGGAAAATATTACATTCATGGAGAGCCATATTATCCTGGCGGTCAAAAAACCCAATATGATGTTTCTGGGGGATGTATAAGTTTGAAAGACGAAGACGCAAAAGCAATTTATGAATTGACTGAGATAAATATGCCGGTTTTAGTGATAGATAAAGAAAGGGATAGTTATAAATACGAGACAAAAAAAATAGCTGATTTTCCGGAATTGTCAGCCAAGAGTTATTTAGTTGCTGACTTAGATTCAGGATATGTTTTTGCCGAAAAAGATCCTAAATCTCAACTACCTTTAGCTTCAATAACAAAATTAGTTACCGCAATAGTAGTCGCTGAGAACATGGATTTAAAAAAGTCTATATGGATTAAGAAAGAGATGCTTGATGCCGGATATGGTTCTACAAAAGGATTGGAAGCCGGAAAAAGTTTCAGGGTGGTGGAATTATTTTATCCTCTTTTAATTGAATCATCAAACGATGCTGCCGAAGCTCTTAGTTATTTTTTAGGCAGGACAAAGACTATAAAGCTTATGAATGAAAAAGCAAAATCTATTTTGATGGAGCAGACTAATTTTACTGATCCTTCCGGATTTGATCCGGAAAATGTTTCTACAACCCATGATCTTTTCTATTTGGCCAGATACGTTTTGAACATCAGGCCGCTTCTTTTTGAGATAACGAAAGGAAATGAGGTTTTGAGTTTTGGAGAGATTAGGTTCAACATAAAAGAATTTTGGAATAAAAACATTTTTGTTAACGATGAGACTTTTATCGGAGGAAAAGCCGGTTTCATTAAAACCTCAAAACAAACCGCTTTGTTCACTTTCCGTTTTACGGATAAAGATAATACAGAACGTAAAATAGCTATTATTCTTTTAGGGTCTGATAATATTGAGACCGATGCTCAAAAAACTTATATCTGGTTGCAGGATAATTTTTTTAAATAAATGGTATTTAGATAATTAACTAAAAAAACATAAAAATATGTCAGATGAAATTAGAAACGAAGTTTTAGAAATAAAAACAGAAGTGGAAAGAATCAGAGATATGATTTACGAAATGAAAAGTACTCTTGAAGAGTTAAGGAGAGATATAGAAAACTTGAAATATTCTATTGAGGATTTAAAGAGAAAATGACTCTAAAAAATCGCCCTTCGGGCGATTTTTTGTGGTAGAATGGGAGAATATGGAAGAAATTAAAGGTCTTTCGGAAAAAATTTTGGTTAGCATCACAGGGACAAAAGACCGCCATTGGAGGAATAAGATTAAAGAGATTAATAAGTTTAATATTGAGAAAGTAACTTTGTTTTTGGAAAGATTTCATGAAAAACAAGTTCAGGAAATCTATAAGGCTCTTTTGAGTTCAAAAATAAAAGAAATCCCTCTCGTTCATATCAAAGATGAAACCAAAAAAGAAGAACTTGATTTTCTTTCTAATAAGTTTAATTCCGCCTACTTTACCATCCATGAGAGCGGCTTTGATTCTCTAAAGAATTGGAAAGGATATTATAGAAAGCTATATTTGGAAATGGATGTTAATAATTTCGTTTCCCAGTCAGTGGAAGTTAATAAAATAGGAGGATTTTGCGTTGATCTCTCCCATTTTAAAGTCGAGCTTAACAAATGGTCACAAGAATTTGAATACATTTTAAGAAGAAGACACACAGCTCATTATTTTGATTGCAATCACTTGAATGGCTACTCCGCAAAAGATAATGATGACTTACATACAATCAGGAGCTTGAAAGATTTTGACTATCTCAAAAGTCTGCCAAAATTTGTATTTGGGGATGTCATCGCTTTGGAAGTAGAGAACAGTATTTCTGAACAATTAGAATTTAAAAAATATTTATCAGAATTTATTAGTAATTTTTTAAAAAATGAAACATGATTAATATCAATAGAGTTATTAAAATTTTAATTACATCTGATTTTTTCCTTCAGGCTGGTTGGGGGTTGAGCGGTCCTATTTTCGCTATTTTTTTGACAAAACAAATTCAAGGCGGAAACTTAAAAATGGTTGGTTTCGTTGCCGCAACTTACTGGATAACGAAATCAATTATCCAGCCCTTTATCGCTCATCAATTAGATAAAAACCATGGAGAAAAAGACGACTTTCAGTTCTTAATTATCGGAATGTATGTGGCAAATTTAGTACCTTTAGGTTACGCTTTTTCTTCCCAACCTTGGCATATTTTTACTCTGGAATTTATAAGAGCTATTGCCATGGCTTGCGTGGTTCCAACTTGGGCAGCGATTTTCACGAGGCATATTGATAGGGGGAGAGAAGCGTTTTCTTGGAGTTTAGAAAGTACGGGCATTGGAATTGCCGCAGGAATCGCCGGCGCTCTTGGAGGAGCTATAGCCAGCGGCTCTTTAGGTTTTAAAGGAGTTTTTGTTTTGGTTAGCATTTTCGGCTTAATATCTTCTACCACCCTGTTTTTAATTCGCCCAAATATTTTCTTGAAAGACCATTTTGTACCTCGGGTGCCGCCGAGCGAAAAACCATTCTAAATATGAGAAATCAAGAAATCGCTAAAATATTTTATGACTTAGCTTCTTATCTCGAAATGGAAGGAGTGGCTTTTAAACCACAAGCCTATGAAAAGGCGGCTATTGCTTTGGAAGCATTGGAAGAAGATGTTGGAGATATTTACAAAAAAGGAGGTTTTAAAGCTCTAAAGGAAATTCCGGGAGTAGGAAAAAGTATTGCTGAAAAAATTGAAGAATACATAAAAACCGGAAAAATAAAATATTATCAAGATTTTAAAAAAAGATTACCGATAAATTTAGATGAAATAATTCCAATAGAAGGAATGGGCCCAAAGAGAGCCAAAATACTTTACGAAAAGTTAGGAATTAAAAATCTGGAGGAGTTGGAAAAAGCAGCCAGAGCCCATAAAATTGCAAAGTTATTTGGTTTTGGTGAAAAAAGTGAAAAAAATATTTTAGATGCAATAGAATTTTTAAAAAGAGAAAAAGGAAGATTTTTATTGGGCGAAATTTTACCGAGAGTCAGAGAGGTTTCTGGAAAATTAAAAAAAATAAAAGGAGTGGAAAGAGTGGACGTCGTAGGTTCTATAAGAAGGATGAAGGAAACCATTGGAGATGTTGATTTCCTGGTCGTTGTTAAAGGATCAAAGGGGTCCGCCTCCGCCAGGGCTTCGGCGGATGCTGTCGCAGATTTTTTTGTTTCTTTACCAGGAGTCATAAAAATCTGGGGAAAAGGAAAGACCAAAGCTTCGGTCAGGATGGAAGGAGGATTTGATATGGATATAAGAGTTTTACCAAAGCGGTCCTATGGCGCGGCTTTACAATATTTTACTGGTTCAAAAGAACATAATATTGTTTTAAGGAAACTGGCGATAGATAAGGGCCTGAAACTTTCAGAATATGGTTTGTTTCGTGGTTCAAAAATAATTATCAGTGAAACCGAAGAGGGGATTTATAAGGCCTTAGGTCTTCAGTGGATACCGCCGGAAATGAGAGAAAATCAGGGAGAAATTGAAGCTGCTCAAAAAGGAAAATTGCCGGAATTAATCGATTACAAAGATATTAAGGGGGATCTACATTGCCATTCAGATTGGGACGGAGGAGAAAACTCAATTGAAGAAATCACAAAACGAGCAAAAGGAATAGGCTACCAATATGTGGGCATTGCTGATCACACAAAATTTTTAAAAATTGATGGAGGGATAGACGAAAAAACAATCCTTCAACGCAATAAAGAAATTGACAAGTTAAACTCAAGATTCAAGATTCAAGATTCAAGATTCAAGATCCTAAAAGGTTGTGAGTCAAATATTCTAAACGACGGTTCGATTGATATTAGAGACGATGTCTTGGCCCAACTCGATTTTGTGATTGCTGGAATTCACTCCAGTTTTAAAATGCCCAAAGAAAAAATGACAGAAAGAATTATCAGGGCGATGAAAAATCCTAATGTAGACATAATTTCTCATCCGACAGGAAGATTAATCAAAAGAAGAGACGAGTACGAAATAGATTTCGATAAGATTTTAAGAGTGGCGAAAGAAACCGGAACAATTTTGGAAATTAATTCTTACCCAGAAAGATTGGATTTGAAAGATATTAATATTAAAAAAGCCAAAGAAATGGGAGTGAAAATGGTGATTAATACCGATTCCCATCATACAGACCAAATGAGATTTATTGAGTATGGCGTTTCCCAAGCGCGAAGGGGGTGGGCAGAGAGAAGTGATATAATTAATACCCAGCCATTAAAGAAATTATTAAAATTTTTTAAATAATGGGGAAAAAAACTTTTGTTTTTAGAAAAGCAAATATAAAAGATTTAGAAAGCATCTTAGAACTTCATCTGAAATTATTTAAAAAAGAATATGAAAAGTTTGATAAAATCATTAATTTAAGTTGGACATATGGTGATGGGAAAAAATATTTTAGAGGGAGAATCACTAAAAAAGATGGTTTTTTAGAAGTAATAGAATATAAAAATAAAATAATTGGGTATTTGTGCGGAGGAAAAAGGGAAAGATTGCCTTTTTGGAAAAAAGCTCAATATTCCGAGATAGAAAGTTTCTTTTTAGAAAAGAAATTTAGATATAAAGGTTTGGGATCTAAATTATTAAGAGATTTTATAAATTGGTGCAAGGAAAAACGAATTGAATATACTTTTATATCTGCTTCAGCCCAAAATTTGCCTGCCATACGTTTGTATAAAAAATTCGGATTTCATAATAGAGATTGCCAGCTAATTTTAAATTTAAAGAGTCTTTAAACATGCCAGTTGAAAAATGTGCTGGAGCAGTAATTTTTAGACGAGAAAGAGGTAAGATTTATTACCTCCTTTTGAATTATGCTTCTATTGGTAAAGTTGAAAAAACCTATTGGGGATTTTCAAAGGGCCATATTGAGAAAGGAGAAAAGGAAATAGATGCAATAATTCGAGAAATTAAAGAAGAAACAGGCATCGAAGACCTTAAATTTTTAAAAGGTTTTAAAGAAACAGAAAGATATTTTTTTAGATACGAAGGAAAAAATATCTTTAAAGCTGTTTTTTATCTGGTTGCTGAAAGTAAAACGAAAGAAATTAAAGTATCCTTCGAACATCTTGGGTACAAATGGTTGCCTTTCAAAGAAGCTTTTGAAAGACTAAGTTTTAAAAATGCAAAAAGAATCATTAAAAAAGCGAATAAATTCCTCAAACAACAAGAAACAAGAGACAAGATTTAAAGAAAGAGTTTATAAAATTGTTCAAAAAATTCCCGAAGGGAATTTTTTGACTTACAAGCAGGTCGCAGAACGAACCGGCCATCCAAAATCTTGGCGGGCAGTGGGGAATGTTTTAAATAAAAATCAAAATCCAAAAGTTCCCTGCCACAGAGTTATGACATTTTCCCCACCGCAGAAGTAGTGGGGAATTCTGTCGTTGGAAAGGAAAAGATATTTAACTCGGGCTCTCATCCCCGCTTTTGAAGAAGCGGGATATTTCCGCCCTACCCAATAAGAAGTGATGGAATAATCGGTGGCTTTAATAAAGGAATAAAAAGGAAAGCCTATTTACTAGAAAAAGAAGGCGTGGTAATAAAGAATAGAACAAAAAGCACATTGTCAAAGGAGAAAATATAGAATGAAAATCCAAGAAAATTGCGGAGTTTTTGGAATATGCTCTAAAGTTTCTTGCTTTAACGAATGCCAAAGAGGAATCTTCAATCTTCAGCATCGCGGCCAAAAATGGGGAGGATTTGCTCTCGTTTCTGATACAGGCATGATTGTCAAAAGAAAGGAAGGATTGATTAGGCCCCTTTTCAAGGAAGAAGGGCAATTAAATACGAAGATTAAAGAAGCTCAAAAATCCATAGCTCAGGTAAGTCTTCTTGACCCACAGCCAGTCGAGATGAAGAAATCAAGAGCCGGACCTTTCGCATTAGCATTAAACGGCAGAATCACAAACACAGAAGAAATTTTATCGAGCCTTACAGACGCATCATTGAGCATTGGTTCAGATGCTGAAATATTGGCCAAAACTGTCGCGCGAGGGGGAGATTACTTAGACGGTATCAGAAATATTTTTCAGCAAGCAAAGGGAGCCTTTTCTATAGTTTTGCTGACACCAGAAAGAGTCTATGCCGCTAGAGATTCATTGGGATTCAAGCCATTAATTATCGGGAAAAGCTCGGAAGGATGCGCTGTAGCCTCAGAATCAGTCGCGCTAGAAAAAATAGGGATGAAAATTATCCGAGACGTAAGACCAGGAGAAATTGTTCTTTTGGAAGAAGATGGCTTTAGAACTTTGGATCGGATCAAAATAGACAACAGGAGAGCCCTGTGTCCTTTTGAATTTTCCTATTTTGCTAGAGTAAGCAGCATAATTGACGGAATCCCAGTTGTGGCCGCAAGACAGAATATGGGAAGGGCATTAGCTAGAAATGATGACGTTCAAGCAGATCAGGTTTCTTCCATTCCTTTCTCTGGATTGTCTCATGGCGAAGGATACCATTTACAATCGGGACTTCCACTGGTTAGCGTTTTTGAATACAATCGATATTGCGACCGAAGCTGGACACCGGATACTCGCGAGGCTACTGATGAAATCGCCGATGAAAAGCTCGTTATAATCAAAAATTCGGTTCAAGGAAAAAGAATCAAAATAATAGACGATTCAATATTCGAGGCCGCTCAGATTAGAGACAATGTTTCAAAAATGAAGGAAAAGGGGGCTCTAGAAATTCATGTCAGTATATCAGCTCCTCCAATAAAACGCCACTGCATGTTTGATTTCCCTAATCGAATCAATAAAAGACTTATTGCTGTTGACCATACCATAGAGGAAATCAGAAAGAAAATTGGAGCTGAGACGCTAAGGTTTAATACGCTTGAAGATTTCATTGACTCAATAATTTCTGCCCAAAACAAAGAAACCCAAGAATTGCTGAAGCCAGAAGATTTGTGCCAATATTGCTTTACTGGAAAATCTCCACTATAAAACCACCTTTCAGGTGGTCTTTTTTTGTCTAATCAATTTTCTACCCTTTTGCTATTAAAACTATTTTATTAAAAACTTCGGGATGATTTTGAGCCAGTTGTGATAATACTTTTCTATCAATTCCAATTTTGTTTTTCTTTAGTCCATTTATAAAACGGCTGTAAGAAATTCCTTTTTCTCTGCAAGCAGCATTAATTTGAATCTGCCACAGGCCTCTAAAATCTCTTTTTTTTCTCCTCCTATCTTTATAGGCATGCATCCAGGCGCGATACACCGCCTGTTTGGCTGCTCTATATTTTGACTTTCTTCCCCATTTAAAGCCCTTAGCATATTTTAACAGATGCCTTCTTTTCTTTAATGATGTTTTTCCACCTTTGACTCTAACCATAAATTAGTTTTCGAATTTTTTTAGCTTCGTTTTTAGCAACCACGACCCATTTCCGGCTTTTTCTAACTTTCTCTCCAGTTTTTTTCGCTCGGTAATGATTAAGACCGGTAGCTCTCCTTAAGATTTTACCGGTTCTTGTAAATTTGAAACGTTTTGAAATTGATTTTCGGGTTTTCATAGTTCGACAAGCTCACTATGACCCTGAATTTATTGAAGGGTCATACTTCGATAGACTCAGTATGACTCTGAATTTGTTGAAGAGTCATTTTTTAGAAACGATTGTCGTGAGTCCTCTAAAGTCTTTTTTTATATCGCTTTCTAATTTGATCGGCACCTTTTTATTTAAGATTTCCAGAAACTGGTTTATCTTTTCTTTAGCCATGTCTTTAAATGCTTTTTGCCGTCCTCGCAAAATCATTTCTATTCTGACTCTATCCCCTTTCTTCAAAAATTTTTCCGCCTGATTAACTTTAGTTTCTATATCGTGAAGCGAAGTGGCTATTCCAATTCTCACTCCTTTTACCTCGCTAGTGTGCGTTTTTACAGCTTTTTCTTTCTTCTGTAAAGAGTAAAGATATTTCCCATATTCTCCTATTTTACAAACCGGCGGCTCAACTTTTTCAGTAACCTGAATTAAATCTAAATTGCGCTCTCTTGCCATGCGGAGCGCCTCCTCCAGAGAAACAATCCCTACCTGTTTTCCAGTTTCGTCAATAAGCCTGACTTCTCTTGCCCTTATTTGATTGTTGATAAATATTCTATTCAATTTTGCCTAGTGGAGATGGGGAGTCGCGAACTCCCGTCTGAAAGTTTTTCTAAAATAATTCTACAAGCTTAGCCTGTTTTTTTCAAGCGCTGAATATGAAACAGACAAAATTCCAGCGCTTTTTATCTCTTTCTTTTGGCAGTTTCCCGAGATACCTGCCCGCATTGCTATGCAAAGCATTGCAGGCGGGAAGAAACTGCCTATCTCGATGTATAACACCTAGCTTTAGTTATCGAGAGTCCCTAAAGTAGATGGCATTAAGCGTATGCTAATGCAGGTTTTGGAAATAAATTAGCGTTTATTTCTTCGCTGGAAGTTTTATGAGCTTCTAGCAAACTCAGCCTGCTTATTTTAAAAATAACTCTCATCAATTCTTGTTTTCATCCCCTAAATCAATAATCGCTTTACGATTATTGATCGGGCGATCAATTTGTTTAGCAAATTGATTTAGCCCTCCCAAACCAACAATCGCGAAACGATTATAAGTCGGACGATCAATTTGTTTAGCAAATTGATTTAGTCTCTAAATACTCTTGTTTTATTTTCTTTTTAAACCTTCCTGCCCAGAGACTTTTTAAAAATCTTTCCCGTTCGAAGGCCTTAGTTTTATTTTTAAATTTTTCGCAATGAATTAATATTAGAGGCCCACGATTTTTAGTAGAAGGCACTATTCCTAGTTTATGTTTTTTTATCCTCTCTTTTAAATTTTCACTACACCCTACATATAGATTACCATCTTTTTTGCTATATAGAATATATACAAACCACATAATCATTATCTTTTCAGCTCTCTTTCAATTTCTCTTTCTACATCTCTTTTTTTAATTGAATCTCTTTTGTCAAATTTCCTTTTTCCTTTAACAATCGCGAATTCCAGCTTTATTTTTCCTCTTACAGTATATACTTTCAAGGGTATTAATGTCAATCCTTTTTGTCTGGCTTTGCCAAGCAAAAATTTTATCTCTGATTTTTTTAAAAGAATTTTCCGAGATCTTTCAGGATCGTAACTAGAGCCTATGTTTCTTGGTTGATAAGGAGGAATATTAGCTCCAATCCAAAAAACTTCTTCATCTTTCAAAACTACATAACTTCCGACCAAATTTATTCCTCTAGTTTTGAGCGACTTTACTTCTTGACCATTCAAAACAACCCCGGCTTCAAATTTTTTCAGGATTTCGTAATTGAAATAAGCCCTTTTGTTTTCAGCAATGGTGGGCATGATTCTGATAAGCTTTTTTACTTGCCCCGTAGCTCCGCCGACCTGCCCCGTAGCTCGCCAGGGGCGATGGTATGGGGAGACGGATGGTACCGGGGTTTTCAGCTAAAACAGGCATTATTTAATTTTACCCCCACACCATAACAAAGACAAATTGCTTTAAGCGATAAATCGACGAAGTAAGTCTTTGTTTGGCGTGGAGGTTTAACAGAAATAAAAAAAGAGGCGGGGCCTCTTGAATTATTTCTACGTGTTGAGATTTTTAAGGTGCTAGCTTTTTGTCTTAATAAGGCTCTGTAGTCTTTCCTTCGATGAAAACGATGAGCCGAGTAAGCGATAGCAGATCTTTTGCGCTTTGCTCTTTTGTTGCTTCCAGAGTTCTAATTTGTTTTTCGAGTTTTTCTTGTCTCGTTTTGAAGAATTCTCGGAATTTACAACAGAAGGTACCTTTTAAGGGACAGCGGTCGCAAGCGTTCCAACCCATTTGTTTTTCTTTTTCTGTTCTTTCTTGATCTCTGCAGAACTTAAGCCATTCCTCAGCGATTATATAAAGTTCTGTCACTTCTTCTATAGTAACCTTTTCTGGCGGTCTGTCACCAATTTTTATAGTCATTTGATCTGTTTCCAAATCAAGTCCTCCTACTAAATTAGATATTAGTCCCTTCTAAATATTTGTCAAGCTTTTATTTTAAAGAGAAATAAATTAAACTGAATATAAATTATTAACTAATTAATTAAAAATATGATCGTTCAAAAACAAGTATATAAATGTAATATTTGCGGCAATATTGTTGAGGTTCTGCATGTCGGAGGAGGGCAACTGGTTTGCTGCGGCAAACCAATGGAGTTGTTGCAAGAAAAAACGCAGGACGTAGGCCAAGAAAAACACGTTCCAGTTATTGAGAAAACCAATCGGGGAGTAAGGGTAAAAGTCGGTTCAATTCCTCATCCCATGGAAGAAAAGCATTATATTGAATGGATAGAGATAATCGCTGACGATAAGTATTGCCGAAAATTTTTAAAGCCCAGCGACAAACCAGAAGCAGAATTTGAAGTTCAGGTAAACAATATTACAGCCAGAGAATATTGCAATTTACACGGTCTTTGGAAATCTGTTTAATTCAATATGAGCTTATTCCATTCAAAAACTTTTGCAGCAATTTTGATTTTATTTGGAGAAATGATAACCATCTATGCTGAAATGCTTTTGGCAAGAAATAATTTTTTTAATCCCCCTTCTTTTTTGAAAGTATTTTGGCAGCCATTTTTCATAATGGTGATAGGTGGCACGCTTTTAATAACCGGCTATTTTACGGGATTTGGCGCTTTTAGAAATATTTGGATTGTAAGTGTTATTTCCATAACATCTATTCTGATTATAGAACCCGTTTTGGCTTATACAATTTTTCACCAACTGCCAACAAAAGGCGCGGCTTTAGGTTTTATCTTTGGTGCCCTGGGTTTTATCTTGGCGTTATTTGTTAGATAATTTTTCATTGACTAAAAAATAAAAGTTTGTTTATATAAAATAGGTAAAATAGCTCTTTGAGGAAGATGGAAAATGAAAAAAGATCCTAGTATATTGAGCACAAAGCCAGAAGATGAAAAATTTCATCGATCGCGAATAATGTTCTTAATTATGGGGCAAGAAGTCAAGGTTGGACCGACAGGAACGAAAGAGTCTCATCTCGAATGGTTTAAAAGAGAAGGATGGCTGACCGAGGAAACGGCCGACAGATTCATGGACGACCATGTCAGAGGTTTTTATCTGCCATCAGAAGACAGTCTCTATTGTTATAATGGATGGGGATTCTTTTTTGACGCTAAAGTTACAAATGAAGTAATGGAAAAACTTTCCTTGCTTAAGAAGGCATTAAACCTAAATGATGAAACGAGGATTTGTTTTGGTCCTAAAGACAATCCTATTGGCGATTATACGTACCTACAGTATTTTGCCGGAAAGATAAAAGATCTTCTCCCGTCATTATTTCCTTAGTTAAGCAGTAAAAATCAATTTACTGCTTTTTTATTTCAATAAAATAAGATAAAATAGAAAATGATGATAAGGAAAGAAATCGGGAAATTAATCGAGAAATCTATAAAAGAACTTCAGAAAAAGAAAATTTTTCCCGTTTTTGCATTGCCGGACATAAAAATTGAGCATCCGGAAGATAGGCATTATGGCGATTATTCAACAAACTTAGTGATGCAGATTTCGAAGCCGGCAAAAAAGAATCCGATTGAAATAGCCGAATTATTAGCTTCTAAGTTACAGATTCTAGGTTCCAGGTTTTTAGGAAGAGTAGAAGCTGTAAAGCCTGGCTTTATCAATTTTTTTCTAAAAAAAGAATACTTACAAAAACAGATTAAAGAAATTCTAGAAGAAGAAGAAAAATTCGGCCATCTAAAAATCGGGAAAAATAAAAAAATCCAAGTTGAGTTTATTTCAGCCAATCCTACAGGGCCTCTGACTGTTGGTAACGCCAGAGGCGGGCCTTTAGGTGATGTTCTAGGAAATGTTTTTAAAAAAGCTGGTTTCAGAGTTGAAAAAGCCTACTATATAAATAATTACGGAATGCAGATTCTAACCTTAGGGCACTCGGTTCTAAAAGATAGCGAATCCCAATACAAAGGGGCTTACATTGATGACTTAATAAAAGAAATGAAAAGAAAAGATCTTTACCCTGTAGGGTCGCACATAAGCGACTCCTTCAGGGCTTATAAAGTTGGCGAAAAAGCAGCTGAGATTTTAGTAAAGATGATTAAGAAAACTACTGATAGAATGGGTATCAAATATGATGAGTGGATTTCAGAAAAAAAACTTCACAAATCAAACGCAGTTAAGAAAATTCTGGAATTTTTAAAAACGAAAAAATTAATTTATGAAAAAGAAAAAGCTGTTTGGTTTAAATCCTCTTATTTTGGAGATGAAAGAGATAGGGTGGTTGTGAAAAGTGATGGTTGGAAAACTTATTTAGCTGGCGATTTAGCTTTTCATCAGTATAAATTCAAAAAGAAAAAATTTGATAAAGTTATTGATATTTGGGGAGCAGACCATTATGGTGATATCCCTGGTCTTCAAGCCGGCGTTGCGGCTCTGGGATTTAAAGGAAAATTAGATATCATTCTTTTACAATTTGTGACTCTTTTTGAAAAAGGAAAGGAATTAAAGATGTCAAAGAGGCTCGGTACTTTTGTAACCATGGACGAATTACTTGATATGGTTGGCATCGATGCCGTTAGGTTTTTCTTTCTCCAGAAATCAGCCGATACTCATCTCAACTTTGATTTGGAATTAGCCAAAGAACAATCAGAAAAAAACCCGGTCTATTATATCCAATATGCTAATGCCAGAATACATAGTATTCTTAAGAAATCAAAAATTAAAATGCCCACTGTTCGCACACAGAAAAAATCACAAATAAATTTTAAATTACTAAATCACCGAACCGAATTAGAGCTTATAAAACGATTAATTCAATTTCCGGAAATTATAGAGGACGCGGCGAGTGACTATCAGGTTCAGCGAATTCCTCAATACGCTTTAGATCTGGCTACTGTTTTTCATAGATTTTACCGTGACTGCCGAGTTCTTTCTGATGATAAAAAATTAACTCAGGCTAGATTGGCTTTACTTTTAGCGACCAAAACTGTTTTTGAAAACACTTTAGACCTAATGGGGATTTCTGCTCCTGAAAAAATGTAGAAGCAAGGGGAGTATTTATTGACTTAGTATTTTAATTTTTTATTTTTTATTGTATTATTACTTAATATGGCTATTATATTTATCACACAAGGAAAAACTAACTGGAAGTATTTGTTTATTATAGCTATTTTGGCCTTGGTAATTGCTGTGCAAAGCCTCATTTTACTTAAGAAGATTTAACATAACTATAAAAATAAGATAGGCGATTTATCGCCTTTTTATTTTGCCCCCACACCAAATAAGGATTTCCGCCAAGCTAAAGCTTGGCGGCTGAGTAAGCTCGTTTATGAGCTTATCTATCCTTATTGTGGTGTGGGGGTTTTGCTCAAAAGAAGCTAAAATGATATTCTGAATGTATGGATATCGATTTCCCAAAATTAGAGGATAAAATCCTTAAATTTTGGCAAAAAAATAAGGTTTTTGAGAAGTCAATTGAGCAAAGAAAAAAAGCGAAAGATTTTGTTTTTTATGATGGTCCGATTACAGTTAATGCTAAACCTGGGATCCATCATGTTTTAGCTCGAATTTTTAAGGATATGATACCGCGTTTTAAAACAATGCGTGGTTTTAAAGTTGAAAGAAAAAACGGCTGGGACACCCACGGCCTACCAGTTGAATTAGAAGTCGAAAAAAAATTAGGCTTCAAAACGAAAAAAGATATTGAGAAATATGGAATAGCAGAGTTTAATAAGGCTTGCAAAGAAAATGTCCAGAATTATATTCCTCTTTTTCGAGATTTAACTGAAAAGATTGGCTATTGGGTAGATATGGACAATTCCTACATCACTTATGAAGCAGATTATATTGAAACATTATGGTGGATAATAAAGAAAATTTGGGGGAAAGGATTACTATACAAAGATTATAAAGTTGTTCCTTATTGTCCAAGATGCGGGACGAGCTTGTCAAGCCACGAAGTCGCCCAGGGTTATAGAAAAATCAAGGAACCTGCGGTGTTTATCAAATTTAAAGTAAAAACAAGTAATCCCGAATGGCAAAACACTTCAATTTTATCTTGGACAACCACTCCCTGGACATTACCAGCTAATGTTGCTTTGGCAGTTAATCCTAAAATGAATTATATTTGCATCCCTGATTATGAAACACCCAATCATTGGTTAGTTTTAGGTTTTGAAAATCTAAGGAACCTTTTGTCTAAAGGAATTTTTGACGAGAGATATAAAAAAGAAAAAGAAGCCGATATTTTTAAAGGTTCAGAAATGGTTGGTCTAGAATATGAGCCCCTTTTTGAATTATCAAAACTAGAAAAACCCGCTTTTAAAGTTATTAGCGCTGATTTTGTTTCAACTGAAGAAGGAACAGGTGTGGTTCATATTGCGCCGGCTTTCGGAGAGGATGATATGGCGGTTGGTAAAAAGAATAATTTACCCATTATTTTAAACGTTGACGAAGAAGGTAAATTCAAAGGAGAAGTAAAACCCTTTGCGGGAAAATTTGTAAAAGAAGCTGACCCTCTAATAATAGAAGATTTAAAAAGAAGAAATATTCTTTTTAAGGAAGAAAATTACGAACATGATTATCCATTTTGTTGGCGATGTCATTCAGTGCTTTTGTATTATGCCAAAGATAGTTGGTGGATAAAAACCACTACTTTGAGAGAGAAATTAATAAAAAATAATAAAAAAATTAACTGGATCCCAGGCCATTTAAAAGAAGGTAGGTTTGGCGAATGGCTGAGAGAAGTCAAAGACTGGGCCATTTCCAGAGAAAGATATTGGGGGACGCCCTTACCAATCTGGAGATGTAAAAATTGTAGAGAATTTGAAGTTGTTGGGTCAAAAGAGGAGTTATTCTCGCAGCAATATAGCAAGAATAGATACTTAATTTTAAGGCATGGTAAAACGATTGTTCAGACTAGAAAGGGTAAAATAGCTTATGATTGGCCAAGTCTTGATTCCTTCCCCTTGATTAAAAAAGGGGAAAAGAAAATAAGGAAATTGGTAAAAAAACTAAAAAAAGAAAAAATTGACATAATATACTCTTCAGATTCCTTGCGAGCTAGACAAACGGCTGAAATAGTAGCCAAAGAATTTGGTTTGGAGATTAAATTTGACCCAAGGCTAAGAGATATAAATTTAGGAACTTATCAGAATAGAGAAAAAAAAGAATTTCGCAGAGACTTCCCTAAAACTTTAGAAAGATTTGAAAAAAGAGTTCCCGGCGGTGATAGTTGGCTAGACATAAAAAAAAGAGTTATCAATTTCCTAAAAGATATCGATGAAAAACACGAAGGTAAAAATATTTTAATTATTAGTCACGGAGACCCTCTCTGGCTTTTAGAGGGAGCAACAAAAGGATTAAGCAACAAAGAATTATTGAGAGAAAATTTAGATAAAAAGACCATAAGAACCGGAGAGCTGAGGAAGATTAAGGTTAGTTTTTTACCTTATAATCAAGAAGGAAATCTTGATTTGCACCGGCCTCTTATCGATGAAATAAGGTTCAATTGTAAAAAGTGCGGCGGTTTGATGGAAAGAGAAAAATATGTACTTGATTGTTGGTTTGATTCGGGAGCTATGCCCTTTGCTCAATCGCGCTGGCCGTTTGAGCAAAAAAAGAAAGAAAAACCGCCCAAGCTCTTTCCGGCTGAATATATTTCAGAAGCTATTGATCAAACAAGAGGTTGGTTTTATACCTTGTTAGCAGTTTCAACTCTGCTTGGTTTTGAGTCGCCTTATAAAAATGTAGTTTGTTTAGGGCATGTCTTGGATGCAAAAGGAGAGAAGATGTCTAAATCAAAAGGTAATATAGTTGATCCTTGGCAAGTTATTGCCAAATATGGCGCCGATGCTCTTAGGTGGTATTTTTATACAGTTAATCAACCATCTGATTCTAAATTGTTTTCAGAGAAAGAGGTAGGGGATTCTTTTAAAAAATTTTTACTGACTTATTGGAATTGTTGGCTGTTTCTCGAAACATATGGGAAGAAATTAAAAAAGAACAAGAAAATAAAAAGTAAAAATGTCTTAGATAAATGGATTATTTCCAAGCTTAATAATCTGATATTGGAAGTAACAAAAGCTTTAGATGATTATAATATCGTTGCTTCGGCAAGAAAGATTGAGAATTTTGTTATTGAAGATTTATCTCAGTGGTACATCAGGAGATCAAGAAAAAGATTTCAGCCAGCTTCTTATCAAAAATCAAATATAGAAAAAAATGATCTTGAGGAAGCTACAGCGATGCTCTATCGCATTCTTTTAATATTGACGAAATTAGCTGCTCCTTTTGTACCATTTTTAAGCGAAGAGATTTATCAAAAACTAATAAAACTGGTAAATTTATCAGAAAAGAAAAAAGATTTTTACTCAGTGCATTTGGAAAAATGGCCGGAAGTAAGGAAGAAATTGATCGACAATAAATTGGAAGAGAAAATGGTTCGAGTTCGCGAGATATCATCTTTAGGCCTGAGAGAAAGAGCGAGATTAGGTATTAAAATAAGGCAACCGTTACGAGAATTAGCAGCTGGAAAGTTAGCAGATGGGCTCGACCCAGAATTAATAAATTTAGTAAAAGAGGAGCTGAATATTAAAAGTTTTAGATATGAGGCGGAATTAAAAGAAACGATTCGATTAGATACTGAAATAACTGCCGAGCTTAGGGAAGAGGGCATATTAAGGGAAGTCACTCGTCACATCCAGGAGATAAGAAAAGAGCTAGGATTGAAGCCGAAAGATAAGATAATAGTTCAGTTTTCTGCTTCAGAAAAACTGATTGATATTTTGAATAGAAATAAAAAATTTATTTTGACCACTACTAAGGCTAAAGGCCTCGAGTTTTCAGAAGATGTAAAATCAATTTCTGGGACGAAAAAAGAAATAAAGGTCGATGATGAGAGATTGTATTTAGGAATAACAAGAATTTAAAATGCCTTCTCATTTTTTCGCTAAAAAACCAGAAAGTAGTCAAAGGAGTCCCGTATTAGGAGGAGAGGCTTCTTTGGCAAAATTAAAAGAAAGTTTAAAAATTAAGAAAATATCTCCGGTAAAAGAAGTAAAAAAAGATACTTCGGCATTCCAAGGACAACTATTTCTTAGAAGACCGAAGATAAGAGAGTGGCTAAGAAAGCCTGAAATCTGGAAAATTATTCGTATGCCGGCTAAGGACAGACCGGGTCTTGAGAAAAAATTATTTGATATTAAAAGATTTGGGATCTTTATTGATCCAAAAGAAGCAGGGAAAGTTCATAAGGAATTGAAAGATTTTCCCGCTAGATCTAAACAAAGATACGGAATTAAAAGCAATAGCGAAAGGATTAAAACACTCAATTTATTAAAAAAATTTTTAGGAAAGTAAATTCAGATGTTTACCCATTATCGAACCCTAGGATTAATTTCGAAAAAGGAAGACCGGGGAGAAACTGATCGGCTATTTACGCTTTATACGAAAGATTTTGGAAAGATTGAAATTTTAGCCAAAGCTGAAAGAAAAATTGGATCGAAATTAAGAGGAGGGTTGGAGATTTTTAATTTAGTTGACCTCGAATTTATTCAGGGTAAAACCCACAAAACTCTGACCGATGTTTCTCTGATTGATAGTTTCAAAAATGTAAAGAAAGATTTGGGAAGACTAAAAGTCAACTATCAAATTGTTGAGGTTTTAGATACTTTAGTAAGGGGTGAAGAAAAAGATGAGGAAATTTGGAAATTAATTTTGGATACTTTTAAAAAACTAGACAACCCTTTACTATTCGCAACTAATTACTTTTTAATACGTTATTTTTTTATCTGGAATCTTTTGTCAATTTTGGGCTATGAGCCTGAAATTTATCGTTGCTTTGCTTGTCAAAAAAAACTATTCCCAGGCAAACTTTATTTTTCTTCATCAGAAGGAGGAACAGTTTGTGCTCTTTGTGCTAAAAAAATTAAAAAACTTAAGATAGTTGACGATAACTTTATTAAAATTTTAAGGATTATCTTGAAAAGAGACTGGATGACTTTAAAAAAGTTGAAATTTGAGAAAATTCAAGAAAAATTACTAAAAGATATTTCTGAGGACTACTTATCTTTTGTTTCTGGAGAGAAGAAAACCAGCTAGTGAAATTTTTCTATCGTTGAGATATAATAAAAAAATATGAGAAAAAATCTATTATTCTTTTTAACAATCTTATTCATAGCTTTAGGAGCTGCCGGATACTGGTATTACCAAAAAAATATCTATTCAAAAGAAGCTCTAAAGGTGGAGATTTTGGGAAAAAATGAAATAGAATTAGCCGAAGAGATTGAATATCTTGTTAAATATAAAAATAACGGAGATTTCAGGCTAGAAGAACCAGTCCTTATTTTTGAGTATCCCAAAAATTCAATTGTTGCAGGAGAAAAATTTTCAAGGAAGGAAATAAAACTGGAAGACATTTATCCTGGCGAAGAAAAAACCGTTTCTTTTAAAGCTAGAATTTTTGGCAAAGAAGGAGAGGCAAAGGAAGCAAAAGCCCAAATATCATATCGGCCTAAAGACATAAAATCTACCTACACTTCTCCGACCACCTTTACCACTTTGATAAAAAGCGTTCCTATAACTTTTGAATTCGATTTTCCTTCGAGAATAGAATCAGGGAAGGAATTTACACTAAGACTTAATTATACTTCATACGTAAACTATTATCTTTCTGACTTAGAAATAAAGGTCCAATATCCAAACGGGTTTGAATTTTTGGATTCTAAGCCCAGGGCTCTTGAAAAGACCAATTGGAATATAGATCCCTTAAATAACACCGATGGCCGAAGAATTGAAATCTCCGGAGTGTTGAATGGAGAAACAGGCGAATCTAAAATTTTCACGGCTCAGATCGGCATGTGGCAAGACGGAGAACTTGTTTTACTTAAAGATACTAACCGCGGCATACAGATTGGAAAGTCTTCTTTATACATCCTTCAGGAAATCAATAATAATCCGAAATATATTGCCAATCCTGGCGACCTGTTGGATTACGAAATAACTTTTAAAAATATTGGAGATCAACCTGTTGAGAATATATTAATGATTGTTAATTTAGAGGGAGATGCTTTTGATTTCGATAGCGTTAAAGCCCAGCCCGGTCGTTTTGAAAAAGAGGGAAAGAGAATTATTTGGGACTATACCATGGTTCCAGATTTAAAGAATCTTTTGCCGACCGAAGAGGGGAAAGTGGAATTTTGGGTAAAGCTTAAAGATGATTTACCATCAGATCTAAAAAACCCAACTATAAAAGACATCGTTTCTTTAGACAACTTGAGAGAAGAATTTTCGACTAAAATTAATTCAAAACTTGAGATTTCTCAAAAAGGCTATTTTCAGGACGATTTCTTTGGAAATTCAGGACCTCTGCCTCCAAAAGTTGGTCAGATTACGACTTACACAATAATGTGGCAGGTTAAGAATTATTACAATGATTTAAAAAATGTAAAAATTAGAGCTACTTTGCCAGATTGGATGAAATTGACCGGAGAAATAATGCCAAAAGATTCTAAATTCTCTTTTGACTCTGCCTCGAAAGAAATTGTCTGGGATTTGGGCGATTTAGCAGCTGGTAGCGGAGTTTCGACTATTGTTCCCACTGTCGCTTTTCAAGTGGCTTTTAGTCCCAACTCATCTCAGAGAGGACAGACGCCCGATATAATTGGCGAGGCTAAAATAACAGCAAATGATACCCTGACAGATTCTTCAATAGAAAGAACCTCTTCGGCCTTAAATACAACTTTGCCAGATGACCCGAGCATGACACAAGGAATGGGAATAGTTCAATAATAAAAAACATTTAAAATAGACCATGGACAACAAAGACAATCTAATGGAGAAAATCGTATCTTTATGTAAAAGAAGAGGATTCATTTTTCAATCTTCTGAGATTTATGGTGGCTTCGGGTCTTGTTATGATTTTGGGCCTTTGGGAGTGGAAATGAAAAACAACATTAAAAAATCCTGGTGGGACGAGATGACAAAACTACATGAGAACGTCGTAGGCTTGGATGCCTCCATTTTGATGGCATCAGAGGTTTGGAAGGCTTCTGGTCATTTAACGGCCGGATTTTCGGATTTATTAGTGGAGTGTAAGACCTGTCATAAGAGATTCAAGACTGACGAGGTAAAAGAAAAGCCCCCCACCAGAGCAAGCTCGGTAGGGGGCAGGTGTCCAGAATGCGGAGGAGAGCTGACCAAAGCCCAGTTGTTTAATTTAATGATGAAAACTTTTGTTGGTCCGGTTGAAGAAAAAGCCAGCTCAGTTTATTTAAGAGCTGAAACTTGCCAGGGGATTTATGTTAATTTTTTAAACGTTTTGGATTCGATGCGATTAAAAGTTCCTTTTGGGATCTGCCAAATTGGAAAGGCATTTCGAAATGAAATTACCCCCGGAAACTTTATTTACCGAGTCAGAGAGTTTGAACAGATGGAACTTCAGTGGTTCTGTAATCCTAAAGAAGCAGATAAACTTTTTAACTACTGGAAAGAAGAAAGGTTAAAGTGGTACGAAAAACTCGGCGTTAAAAAAGAAAATTTGAGGGTAGTTGAGATTCCGGAAAAAGAGAGAGCTCATTATGCCAAAAGGCAAGTTGATATTGAGTATAAATTTCCCTTTGGCTGGCGAGAAATTGAGGGCGTCCACAATAGAGGGGATTGGGATCTGTCTAATCATGCCAAATATTCAGGCAAAGATTTGAAATATTTCGACGAGGTATCAAAAGAAAAATATTTCCCTTATATTATTGAGACCTCAGTGGGAGTAGATAGAATATTTTTGATGTTTTTAATTGATGCTTATCAAGAAATTCCTGGCGGAAGAACAAAAACGACTGAATCCAAAAAAGAGGTTGAAATTTTTCTTAAGCTTCACCAATCTTTAGCTCCAGTTAAAGTTGCCATTTTGCCCTTAGTCAAGAATAAAGAGGAATTGGTTAAAAAAGCAAAGGAGGTTTATCAATCATTGAGACCATGTTTTATATGTCAGTACGATGAAGTGGGTTCGATCGGAAGAAGGTACAGGAGACAGGATGAAATTGGGACACTGACATCCGTTACCGTTGATTTCCAAACGCTAGAAGATGATACCGCTACTCTAAGAAACAGAGACACTATGACACAAATAAGAGTGAAAATCCCTGAGCTTAAAGAGAAAATTCAAGAAATTTAAGTATAGCAATATCTTAAATGCGCCGCCAGAAGCGGCGCATTTTTGTTTTCAAAATAGATTACTCGGGGTATAATAAAACAAGATTTCGAATTAATTCTGATTTATGTTTCAAAAAACAGTTCTGAAAAACGGCTTAAGAATAATTACCGTACCAATGAAAAATACAGAGGCGGTAACAGTTTTAATTTTGGTTGGGACAGGCTCAAAATATGAAAAAAAAGAGATAAATGGCATCTCTCATTTTTTAGAACACCTTTATTTTAAGGGGACAAAAAAGAGACCAACGCCAATAGTAGTTGCTGAAACTTTAGATAAGGTAGGTGGAATTTTCAACGCCTTTACCAGCGAAGAATACACCGGCTATTTCGCCAAAGTTTCTACTTTAAACTTTGAATTGGCTTTAGATTGGGTCTCCGATATTTTTTTAAATTCAACGTTGCCAGAAAATGAAATAGAAAAAGAGAGAGGAGTAATTATTGAAGAAATTAATATGACTTTCGATAATCCGATGAGCCACATCCAGAATTTATGGTCGGAGCTTCTTTATGGAGATCAACCAGCTGGCCGGCCCGTCGCTGGAAATAAAGAAAATATAAAAATAATATCTCGACAAGAATTATTAGAATACAGAGCTAGCCAATATGTTGCTGAAAATACGATAATTTCAATAGCAGGAAATATAGATCCCGAAGATAGCTTGGAAAAAATAAAAAATTATTTTCCAGAGACTAAAAATCCAGAACCGAGAAAAAAGGAAAAAGTAATTGAAAAACAAGAAAAACCTCAACTGATTTTACACTTTAAAGAAACAGATCAGGCTCACCTTTGTTTTGGAGTAAGAGCATATAATATTTTTCATCCTCTAAGATATACTCAGGAATTATTAGCCTTAATTTTGGGAGGAATGATGAGTTCAAGACTATTTGTAGAAATTAGAGGTAAATTAGGCATGGCCTACTATATAAACACCGATATAAATGCTAATCCTGACACTGGTTATTTAGTAACTCAAGCCGGAGTGGATAATACAAAAATCGAAATCGCGGTTTCAACTATTTTGGCAGAATATAAAAAAATATCTCAAAAAATAATTTCGAATGAAGAACTAAAAAAAGCAAAAGATAATATTAAAGGAAGAATGTCTTTACTTTTAGAATCTTCAGATGCTCAGGCTTCGTTTTATGCTTCTCAGGATTTATTAGAAAAGAAAATCTTAACACCAAAAGAAATTTTCAATCAAATTGATAAAATTTCTTCAGATGATATTCTAAAAGTAGCAAAAGATATTTTTAGGCCTGAAAAATTAAACTTAGCCTTAATCGGACCATTCAAAAATAAAGAAAAATTTCAAAAATTATTGGAGATATAATTTAAAACTATGGAGAATGAACAAAGGTTAGACATTTCTTGGGAGACGATTTTTAAAATTTCGATTGCGGTTATCTCTCTCTATCTTATTTATTTGATTCGCAGCGTTTTGGTTTGGTTTATTTTCGCCGTGATAATCTCGGTTATGCTCGATCCCATCTTTGATTTTCTCAAAAAGAAGAAAATCCCGAGAGTGATTTCAGTTGTTTTTGTTTATCTTTTAATTTTTGGCATGCTTTCTTTTTTGATATATTTAGCAGTCCCCTTATTTGTTTCTGAAATGAAGCGATTTGGTCAAAGCTTCCCGGATTATTTTGAAAAAATTGCTCCTCCCCTGAAAATGCTCGGCTTCAATGCCTTCCAGGATGTTGAAAATTTTATCGCATTTTTGAGTAATAATTTACAAAGTATCGCCACTAATGTTCTTAAGGCTGCTTCGGCTATTTTCGGCGGAGTTTTATCAACTTTCTTTGTTGTTTCCTTAGCCATCTTTTTATCTCTGGAGGATAAACCGATTGAAAAAACACTAATGATAATTTTTCCAAAAAAATACGAAGCCTATGTTTTAGACTTATGGAAGAGATGCCGCGATAGAGTTTCGGGTTGGTTTTTATCAAGAGTACTCGGCGCTATGTTTGTTGGCTTTTTGTCTTATATCTCTCTTCTTATTTTTAAGGCAAAATATCCACTTATTTTGGCTTTCTTTGCTGGACTAATAGACATTATTCCGGTAATAGGACCGATTTTTGCTGGTGTTTTAATCTTTTTGGTTGTTTCTTTGAACAGTCTCGCCAGTGGCTTTTTTGCTTTAGTTGCTTTTATTTTGATTCAAATGATTGAAAACAATATAATTCTTCCATTTTTAACAAAGAGGTTTGTTGATCTTTCGCCAGTTCTGGTGCTTTTGGGTTTGACAATTGGAGGAATTCTTTGGGGGGTTTGGGGAGCGATTTTGGCTATTCCTTTATTTGGAATCTTGTCAGAATTCATGCGTGATTTCCTTAAAAAAAGAAAGGAAGAGTCAGAAACAGTGTAATTAATCAATTTTTAATTTTTAATGAGTACTCTTTATATTATTGCCACTCCGATTGGCAACCTCGAAGATGTAACTTTTCGCGCGCTCCGAATTCTAAGAGAAATTGATTTGATTTTGTGTGAAGATACCAGGGTAACCAAGAAATTGCTCGATTATTACAAAATCGAAAAACCGCTTTTAAGCTATCACCAGCATAGCAAACTACAAAAAATAAACTACATTCTCGACATCTTAGAAAAAGGTAAGAATTTGGCTTTAGTTTCTGATGCCGGCACGCCTGGAATTTCTGACCCCGGAAATTTGCTGATTAAAGAAATAGTTGAAAAACTCGGAGAAAAGGTTAATATAATACCCGTGCCCGGTCCTTCGGCAGCTATAACCGCAGCCAGTATTTCCGGATTTCCAATGGATAGATTTTTATTCTTAGGCTTTCCACCAGCTAAAAGAAAAAGAAAAAAATTTTTCAAAGAAGTGATTGAGTCCAAATACCCGGTGATTTTTTACGAATCGCCGTACAGGATAATAAGAACCTTACAGGAGCTGGACCTAGAAGCTAGAACCTGTAACCTAGAACCTAATATTGTAGTATGCAGAGAATTAACAAAAAAATTTGAAACAGTTTACCGGGGAAACATAAACGAAGTTCTCCAAAAAATTGAGAAAGACGTGATAAAAGGAGAGTTTGTTGTTATTGTAGAAGCTGATAAACGCTGATAAAAACGCTGATCAACGCAGAAATAAAAAAGCGCAAAAAGCGCCTAATATTACTGATTAATTTTGATAAAGAGCAAAAATAGAGGTGAGGCATCCCGCCTCAAGGGGTGTAGTGACACCAATTGTGTTGGTTCACGTGGGTTAACTTAATTCGCTGTCCATCCTAAGTCACACTCCACCTCCTTTTTACATTTTATATTTCATTGAATAACGTGTCAATAAAACATAAAAAATTTTATATAACGACCAGCATTGCTTATACAAACGCGCCTCCACACATAGGGTTTGCTTTGGAATTGGTTCAAGCCGATGTTTTAGCCCGTTATCACCGGCTTTTGGGAGAAGATGTTTTCTTTTTGACCGGAACTGACGAACACGGGTTTAAAATAGCTGAAGCAGCAGAAAAAGCAGGAAAAAAACCAGAAGTTTTTGTTGACGAGATTTCGGCTCAATTTAGAAAACTAACTAATATTTTAAATATTTCAAATGATGATTTTATAAGAACCACCGATGAAAAGAGGCATTGGCCGGTTGTCAGAGAAGTTTGGAAGAAACTGGAAGAAAAAGAGGATCTTTACCTGAAAGATTATGAGGGTTGGTATTGCAAGGGTTGTGAAGCATTTATTACAAGAAGGAAAGAAGAAAAAGGATTTTGTATAAACCATCCAAATATAAAACCTGAACTTGTTCAAGAAAAAAATTATTTTTTCAAGCTTTCTAAATATTTAGGAAAAATAAGAGAGTTGATTAAAAGTGATGAAATAAAAATAATTCCTGAAGCAAGAAAAAATGAGATTTTAATCATTATTGATCAGGGGATTGAAGATATTAGTTTTTCCCGTTCTAGAAAGAAATTTAAATGGGGAATTCCGGTTCCAGGCGATGAAGAAAACCAGACAATTTATGTCTGGGCAGATGCTTTAACTAACTATATTTCGGCGCTCGGTTATCCTAAATCTAAAGAATTTAAAAAATATTGGCCAGCTAATGTCCAGTGCGTCGGGAAAGATATTTTAAAATTCCACTCTTTAATCTGGCCGGCAATGCTTTTGTCTTTAGGCATAGCGTTACCAAAAACAATCTTCGTTCACGGTTTTATCACCGCTGACGGTCAAAAAATGTCAAAAAGCTTGGGCAATGTTATTGACCCATTTGAATTAGTTAAAAAATATGGTTCGACAAGGGCTTCGACTGAGCCCTTCGGCAGTGAGCTCAGGGCGAATCTGCTCAGCCGAATGTCCTCACCACAAGCTGGAACTGATGCAGTCAGATATTTCTTGCTAAGGGAGATTCCTTCGACAGGGGACGGCGATTTTAGTTATGAAAAATTCGAAAAAAGATACAGCTCTGATTTGGCAGCTGGTATCGGAAATCTGACGGCGAGATTAATAACGATAGCTGCCAAATCAATTCCTAATTCCCAATTTTTAATTTCTAAACAAATCCAAAATTCTAAATTCCAAAAGGTTATCAACACAACGTGGAAGAATTATAGAAAATCTTTAGAAGGATTTAAATTTAATGAAGCTTTAGTTTCAACCTGGAATTTGATTTCTTTTTGCGACAAAACAATTAATGATGAGAAGCCATGGGAAAATTCAGATAAGAAAATAAATATCATTTCTGATTTATTATTCACTTTGAAAGAAATCGCCAAACTTTTACAGCCCTTTTTACCGCAAACTTCAGAGAAAATTTTAAAACAATTAGAAACCAAAAAATCGGAAATATTATTCCCGATTAAACCCCATTAGAAACTTCATTTCTAACGGGGCAGGAAATAAAATGCCAGCATTATTTATTGGCAGATTTCAACCATTTCATAAAGGACATTTAGCCGCTATTAAATGGATTCTGAAAAAAGAAAGGAATGTTTTTATTATAATCGGAAGTAATCAGAGCTTTCCTACAAAGAAAAATCCTTTTCACTTTAAAGAAAGGAAGGAAATGATAGGAGAAACTTTAGCTAAAGAAAATATTAAAAACTTTAAAATATTCAGGATGCACGATTACAAGGACGATATTTTTTGGGCAAAAAAAGTTTTAAAGATTGCCAAAACGGATCCAAAAAAAGTTAAAATTTTCACGATGAACCCATGGACAAGTAGGTGCTTTAAAAAAATTAGAATTAAAACTAAATCCCATCCAATTTTTTGTAATAAACTTTGTGGAACGAAAATAAGAAAAAAAATCAAAAACGATGAAAAATGGGAAAATTTAGTTCCAAAACCAGTTTTTAATCTTCTTAAAGAAATTAATGGAGAAAAAAGGATTAAAACATTGACATAGTCTCTAATTATGATAGCGTGTTTAAGGAGGGATAAAATTGGAGGAACGGATAAAGCAAGTATTTAAGGCAAGGTTAAGTAAGCTATTGATGCGTAGATTCGTTGATATGAGAGCGGTAGAAAAAGCGATTGAAAAGGAAATCCGTGATATTTTGATTGAATTTGCTAGTGAAGACAGATATGGTGCGATTAAAACAGCAGCTGAGTTGGCAGTATGTGAAGAAATCGTGCTTGCGGCTAAGGCGGTAAGAATGGGCGCAGTAGATTTCTTAAAGGAAAAAGCTCTCACGCCCGAACCTTGTATGCCAGAGAGAGCAGACCCTATAGGGATTTAATAGCCCTTTCATTTATAGAGACAAACAAATCACCATTTTTTGTCTCTTTTTATTTTCATTTAGTATTGTTAGAATAATTAAACAA
>Ga0315291_10001726_pt1 | contig 28999 bp, 47 predicted proteins | sample YL17G12_20_MG_FD_203070 | JGI IMG/M metagenome (GOLD analysis project Ga0315291, IMG submission 203070) | Sediment microbial communities from Yellowstone Lake, YNP, Wyoming, USA - YL17G12_20 | ecosystem: Environmental > Aquatic > Freshwater > Lake > Sediment | place: USA: Wyoming | collected...
TCAAAGTGACTTAATCTTTTCTTTCTGAACCTGCCTCTTCTTTTCGAATATTTTAGCTCTTTCGATTGAAAGAGTCGGAGAAGCGTCCTTAAGTTGTCTTAAAATTAGTTTATGGTTTTTAAGTAAACCTTCCTTGTCCCAATCCGGGAATATTCTTCTCATCCTCTCGTTAACTTGGTCTAAAATTCGTTTCGATTCTTCCTGTGTGAGTCCCTTATATTCGATGAGGGTTCGATCTGGAGCCGGTAGTCCCTTGTGATAAATTTCCTCAGCTTGGTCTAAAATAAGACCGATGATTTCAATGGGTTTTGGAAAGAATTTTCCATTATAACTATCGATCGCCTTCTCGACCGATTCAATAGGGTGTGATTCTAATTTTTTCCAGAATATATCTATCCTGATTGCCTTTTCCACATCTGACAGGTTGCTCGGAAAGGTAACTTCAAGTTGTTTAATCGCAAAGGCAAATCTCTTACGATCCTGTTTTTTCATCTTCTCTTTCTTTAGCTTCGAGCCATATTTTTGCTCCACCAAAACCCCCCGGTGGACCGTAATTATCGTATTTCCCCTCGTAAACCTTAATGGCATTATCTCCATTGTGGATTAAAAATTCGAGATCAGGTTTCCATCCCGAAGGATATTTTTCATTTGGAGGGAGAAAAATAAGATTTGCTTTTTTAAACACTTCTGTCCACCAATTTATATCCGAACACTCATTGATTCGAATGTTTATTTTCCTTATTCTGTCCTTTGACAGTCTTATTGATTTTATGAGGTTTGGACATTCAGAATTATAGAGACTTGTGAACATAAGATAGTTCAGTTCAGTTCTGTTCTGTTCAGTTCTGTTCAGTTCAGTTATGGAACCGTTTCGACTCTGTAATGGAGTCGATTCGCCTCTATTTTTTATTAACTCTTTTATATGACTTGGATATCTTTCACCTGGAACCGGCTGTTTTTCCCTAAAATAAGGGTCCTCAATATAAATTTCTTCTTTTTGGTTTTCTCCGATCCTTATTTTATGTATTTTCCATAATCCGGCATCCCCTATTTCTTGAATAAGCAAAGAAATTTCTTCTTCGGTAAAATCCCTTCTCATAGGAAGAATTTTACCTTTTATAGCGAATGGATTTCCCTCCTGAAATCCTTCATCGTCAAAACGTGGTATTGCCCACGTCCATAGGAGGGCGGCTTTTAGGGAAAGATTATTAACCTTAATTGAAGTTGAAACCGAAGCCCACAACATACGTCTTTGTCTTGACATTTTTTCCCTTTAGAAAAATTTCCCTATTGGGTTTCACGGGTGATCTTGACCCTTTAGGCAGGTTGTCGCAAGAGTAGTTCAATGCCATCTTGTTATCGAGCAAGGCCCCTCCACCCAATAGAGAGATTTAGTATTTCAGAAGAATGGTTGATAGTTTTCATATTGATCATTATACAGAAAGCGAGATCATATTGGTCATCCCGGTTACTATTTCACCGCGCCGATAACAGCTTCCACCTTGGCCCCATATGCTTTTTCGAGACGTTCAAACTTTTTGGCGTTATTCCGCCAGATCAGACCTCCCACGATGATACCGACTATAAAAACAAAGAGATAAGTAAGAACCGTAAACATTTTACCACCTCCTTTCTTTTTGGTTATGGTTTGTTATGAATTCTTGACAAGTTTCCTATTGCTTTATGATCTCGCTTTCTGTATAATGATCAATATGAAAACTATCAACCATTCTTCTGAAGTGCAATCCTTGGGCTACCAGATGGATAAGGGCTTGGTTAAAGGTGATTCCGTTTTTCTTGGCATATTCGACCACCGCTTCCTGCATCCCAATGGGAAGCCGTTGATACTTACCCTTTCCCGTTTTATCCATTTTATTCCCTCATCAAGTTTTACTCATTATACAGATTGTAGAGAAAAAGTCAACAATAAAATTCAGATGGCGGTATGCCATTAAATAATTACTATATAATTTTGTATAGTTGGAGGAACAAATGAAAGATAAAGAAAGTCACGAGATAGATATTTATATCGGGAAACGCCTTCGGGAGATTAGAGAAAAAAACCAACTCACCCAACACAGACTGGGTGAAGTGCTTGGGGTTGAACTCGGCGCGGTCTCCCACTACGAAAGGGGTCGAAGGACTCTTTGCATCGAGATGTTGATTAAACTTCGTGACCATTTTGGCATCGATCCTAATGAACTTTTGCCGCCACGGGCAAAGCCGAGAATCAGAAAAGAGGATTAAAGTCCCATCGTAACGGGAAAGTACGGGAGGACATTACCTTCTTTCATCATTGATGAAATTACTTTTATTTCCGAGAGTGCATCAGTCTGGGTGATCTCTATTTCGCTTGCTATAACGAAGCCGATCAAAAATGCCAGGGAGGCATAGAGATCGAGAAGATTGGGGAGATCCCATTCTAACTTATCGGCCTTCTCTGGGGATTCGAATACCACGGCGGCATATGAATCATGGAACTCTTTGTCCAGTAGGGCGGTTTTTTCAATGAAATCTGAAAGTTTGCAATCTTCTCCATCGAAAATGCGAAATAGTTTGTCTCCGATCATTAGAGGTCTCCTTTCATGTTTTTTATTTGACACTAAATTTAAAAGTGTTAAAATTGGAGTTTGGAAGCACCTTACACCATGATGGAATATTTGTCAAGAATTATTTTTGGGAGACAAAAATGAGACAAGGTGATGATCGTCCTAAGCGATACGGGTTCGATGATTCTATAAATCGGGAGATAGCGGAAAAGCTCCGGTTAATCCGGGAATCGACTGGCTTAACACAGGTGGAAATGGCTCAGAGAATGGGAACTTCACAGAAAACGATTTGGTCTATCGAAAATGCCATTGATAATATTTCTCTAACAAAACTCAGTAGATACCTAAAGGCATTAGATATTGAAATTACTATGAAATTCGATTCGCAAAGCGGAAAAGTATGTATATTATGTAAACCTTTTACACCATCTTCCGGTGTTCCATTTTGTGCGTCTCCTTCCGGCATAGATATTGCGTCTCTTAAAGGCAATGGCCGGGGTGACGACGGATGGAAAAGTTTTCACTTAGGTCAAGTCGTCTTCCCAGGCTTATTCGTATGATGCGGACTGGACATCATCTCAGTCAGACGGATTTGGCCAAAAGATTGCAAATCAGTCCAAATTATCTTTACATGATTGAAGCTGGCATAAGGTTGCCTTCGATATCCGTGCTTCAACGGTTTAGCGTTGCCTTCGAAATGAATTTGCAGTTTCTTAAACAATACTACCTGAACGATTATTTAACCCAAGTCGAGATAAAAATCAAAAGAAAATTAGAGATCACTTAATAATCATCTGGTCAAGGGTCTTCTCTGCCTCCCTCTGGCCATCCCTGTCTATACCCTTCATGTAGTGGTCATAGATGGTTTTGGTTGAATTACCGGCCATCTCTGCAACCATGGCTGGATCAAGTTTTAACGATCTAATCATTCTACCTATGATGGTATGACGGAATGTATGGGACCCCCTGCCTTTTGGATCAACACCTAATCGCTCAAAGATCTGCAAAATACGACGGAATGCAGTCCTTTTTGAAATTCCAAGAATCGTCCCGCTTACCTTGCAATATCCCTCGATGTCGGATTTGATTACCTCTGGTATAGAGAGTATGCGGGTCTCTCTATTCTTGCTTTGTTTGATGGTAATCGTGTTCGATATGAAGTCTATATCTGAGGGCTGGAGTTTGATTAACTCCCCTATTCTCATGGGTCGAGTCATGAGGAGATAAAAGATAACCTTATCAATCCCTTCAAGTTTGTGGGCCTTCTTCATCATAGAAGCGATTTCAGATTTGGATAAATCCTTCTGTGGAGCCCTTGGAATATCGGCTGGTCCCTTGTACGGTATTGGACCAATGCTCGAAATTGTACCCCTTTGATAGAGAAAGTTCAAAAATACACTAATAAAAATCTTGTGTGTCTTTTTGGACGAGGTTCTAATTTCTAACTGGTTCAGATAGGAAATTACGTCATCCCGTGTGACTTCTCCGATATCCGTCCTTCCCATCTTTTGCTCGTATTCAAGGAATCTTGATAGGACCGATCTCATATTCGATAGTGTGTTGGCGGTGGGATGTCGTTCGGCAATATAGGATTCGAAAAAGGCTTCCAAGATACCATTAAGTTTTGTTTCCATAGGTTTTCCTCCTCGCTGATCTTACCTTGATGCAATGGAGTCCTTCGATTATCATGGCTCTACCTCCTCGAGCATTGTCCTCAGAACCGTTCTTAGACGGAGACGGTCATCATGGTTTAATGGAACCAAATCGAAGACTTGAAGGCTTTCTATTAGTTCGTCAAGGTTCCCCTTTGTCTTCTTCGGTTGCTTTACGGACGGTGGGAACAGAAAAGTTCTGGCCTCTCGGGTCGTCATAGGAATGATCTCTATAATGGTATCAGGAGTTAGGTCTTTGATCCTATTGCAGAGTAGGGTTTTGTGTGTGCCTAGCTCGTTCCAAAATTCGATGAGCAATGGGTTGTTGTAAGCCTTGATTAATCGCATTGCATATGCGTAGTCATAGTAGACGGTTCGTTCCAAATACATCTTGAATTCCCTTTTCTTTTTTCTAAAGAATGTGTCATAGGTCTGGACGAGAAGTTTTGCAAGAGAAAGACTTTCTCGTGTGTCATTGGAGATCAAGAAACGAAGTTGAAGCGTAGCGACCTCAATGGAGAAAGTGACATCGGTGTCACTTTCTGGTTGGGGTGGTTGGGCCTCAATGATCTTTGCCTGACGTTTTCCATTACCATGAGCTTCGAGGCATTCATGGTATGAGTCATGGGAGCATAGGAGTAGGTTCCCTAAAACACAGAGTTTCTTTGAACTCGGATCATGGAGACACTTCTCGACATATCCAGAGAATTCGGGTCTGGGTTCTACGTCTAAGTATGGGTTAGGTGCGGTTTTCATATGGATTTTACCTCCTTTCTACGGTCTGTATAGTCTCTTGGCAAAAAAATAGTTCCATCTGCTTCTCGTCTTTTTTGGCTTCATGATTATGGTTTCGATTAACTTCATGATATAGGGTATTCCACTTTCCGTTGGACTCTGTTTTGACTACAACTGGGCTCAATTTAGGCTCCGGTTCGGTTATTGCCGCTTCCCCTTTCTCGTACTCAAATTCAACGGGGTCTTCTTCCTTCCCTGTCATTGCCTTTGCGATTGCAAGATAATCCCCTCCTGCCCTCAATACATTGGCCGTTCTCCCGAACCTTACCCGTCCGTCAATGGCATTGGAGATAGCTCGCTTCTTTTGCGTGATAAGATTATACATTTTAAAATCAATGTTTTGTTCTTCTGGTGTCCAATCGAGCAAAAGATAATAACAGGTTACGGGTTTCTCCTGGCCTGTCCTGTGTGCTCTGTCCTCGGCTTGGTCTGTACTTTCCGGTGAATATTCGACATCGGTAAAGATAACATGGTTGGCAGCATTGATCGTGAATCCTCGGTTTAGGACGTTCAGGCCTGCCACTATTGCGGTGATGTTGGGGTCCTCCTGAAATCTTTTGATATTTTTGAATCGGTCTTTGGTCTGCATGGTAGAGGGTACAAAAATATGATTAATCCCCCTATTCTCAAACGATTTGTGCAGGGTCGCTTGCATATCTCTGAGTGCTGAGTAAACCAGAACCTTTTCCCCTTTGGCCCTGGCCTCTTCAACGATCTCAATAGCCTTTCTGACCTTAACATTTGCCTCTGGTGCGATTCTCGGAATGGTGGCGGCGAATCTCATAGACCATAGGGCTTTGCTGATTACTCCCATGTTTACCTCTGTTTCTGGTTTCCTTAACTCTCTGTCGATCATTTCTTCTGCTTTCTCGACCGCGATCCCGTATTCGGTTACGTGTCCCGGGTCCGGCGGAAGTGCAAGTATTCTTCTGTGTTTCTCTGGGAGTTTAATCATTTCGTCTTTCAATCTTCGGATGGTAAAGGACGAAAGAATTTTCCAAAACCTGTTAAGATTTGACACCTCTGGTAATTCCTTCTTTCTCCCCTTGTGAAGCGTGGTTTCAAATTCAATGTCCTTAAATTCGAATGTCGAAAACTCCTCGGCAAAAATCTTACTCCCTCTCCTGTCAAATCGGTAAGGGAATAGCGGGTTATTGTGTCTGGTGATGTATCCGATGTTGAAGAATGTGTCGGTGATATATCCCTTCATTAAAGTACCTGTCAATTCAAGTCTTGATTTGGCATGGATGGAGCGGACGGCCTGACCTCGGAATGAGGTTTTACTTTTTGCCTGCTGGACCTCATCAATGATGACAGATCGAAACAGTTTTTTGATACGTTTATATGCGGGATACTGCTTAATCGACTCTTTCGATGAATACTTATAAGCGGAATACCCACACTTCGTACAGTTTTCACCTGTCCACTCTTCCTTAACCTTGCATTTTGGACATACTTTTTGAGTCGAGGCATATTCGGTCGAACATCCCTGACAGACCCGGCTGGTGTTGCCGTGTACCTCATGTTTAATATTTCCATCCTGGTCATACTTGATGCAGCTCCAGGGATCATAAACTCTGCCTGTATCAAGGGAAAGAAATTCATATGATGTGATGTAAAAGTTCGTTCCTTCCCGTGTATCCCCTCGTTTGATGGATTGCTGTAAGAGGTCAATGGCATGGTGGGTTGTTAGTCTGACCGTTCTAAATCCAAACTTGTTGGCCTCGTTAATCCAGTTATCCACCAATGAGGACTGACAAATCACAAGGACCCGCTTGACATTGCGGATCGCATTAAAGACAAATGAACAGAGCGTCTTTCCCCCACCCATATCGTAGCCTATGTATGCGCTTTTTGTTTTAGTAAGGACTCGGGCCAAATCCTCGGCTTGGTAGTCAAAATCTCCTGATAAGGCTGGATATTTCTTGATGATTTTATCTTTCCATTGCTTGACCAGTTCGGGTTTTTCTTCTGAAATGTCTCTCACTTCCGGTAAATGAAATGCCTCAAGGAATAGAGCTACTTCTAAGGGTTCGGGTTCCCTAAAGGCCCGATTCCCTAATTCTGTTTCTGCTTCGATTGATAAAAATCCCCGATCGATGGACGTTGTGATAGTTTTCTGTTGATTGCCTTCCCCTATGACATTTATTCCCGTGACCTCTGATTGTCTAACCCATGAGGGCCTGATTAGATACTGCTTCCCTTTTTTAAAGAGCAAAAACTGTTTTCCATTCTTCCCATTCTTTCCATTGTCCCGGTGATCCTGTCTATACTTCCCCTCCTCTACCTCATCATAGACGTCTGCCCTGGCGATGTATTCTCTTTCGTCGAAATAAGCCAAAAGCTGATGATCCTTTGGCGGATAGAGCGGGATCGAGAGCAACTTAAACTTCTCCTTTAGGACCTCGATTTTCTTACGTGTAGCGTCACTGATTGTCAAGTCAAAACCTAATTGCTTCAGTACCTGCCCTGCCCTGTCAACTCCCCTCTTACAGAGTGCGGGACTTTCAAGGTAGGCTTCGGTTAGTCCGGTGGGTCTACCAACTACCGGATTATAGAAGTCCAGAGTATCATTGTAAAAATCCATCATGGCAAGTGCGGTCGGGTCTCCCCTCACTCCCCTTGCGGTAATTTCCACATTATTTATGGTGTTTATTTCAACGAGGTTGTCGAGGTAGGGAACATCGATTTCTGAATCTGAGAGGGCAAATCTGTCAAATCCTTCTCCTTTAACTGTAGACCAAGCATCTAATATCTTCTTCTCAAGAAGCGGGTCATTGGCGTCAATCTCAATTTCTCTGAATCCTGATGAACAGTGATGGTCATAACGGTTCACCCTGCAAACCACTAAATCGACCTGGACATCGATTTTATATTCATCCTTAAATAGTCCATTAATGGTGACTCTGAAGAGGACTTTAAAGTTCTTATAAAGGTATTGCCTTAGACCGGCATCTTTTGTGTTAGTAAAAGACGATGTTGGAATAATGGCGAAGAGATAGCCGTGATAGTTTAACGCTGCTTTACAGATTTGGATCGTTGCATTTTGGCTCTCAATGTTCTTAGCATAGGATAAACCGTCCTCAAATTCAAAGTCGGTCTCTTCCTGGTTCCAGAGAATCCCAAAGGGCGGGTTGGTGACGGCTATATCAAAATCTCCTTTTAGGTGTTTGGCATAGTCAAGGATACTGCCTGTTCTTACAGATTCACCTCCTAACAACTGTTTTGCCTTCGATGATATCTCTTTATCCAGTTCGATCCCTAAAACCTTGGCTCCTTGCCTCTTAAATGGATAGAGAAGTCTTCCGGTTCCACAAGTCGGGTCAAGGACTTTTAACTTTTTTATGAAATCATTGCTTGGTAGGCAATTAACCACCATAGCGAATAAAACATTCGCCAGTTTCATGGGAGTCAGATATCCTGCGTGTTTACTTTTGGACCACAAGCGGAAATTTAAATCCTTATTGGCTTCCCGTCCAGAGTCGTCAAGTATGGTCTCGGGTTCGGTCATTGTCCTATCCCTCCATTATCTTCTGAATCCCTAATCTGTCATAGACTGTGCTAACCTCTTCATCATTCATCTGGTCAATCGGTCTGAGAAAGGCCAGAAAGTGACTGCTGTAAATCCTGTAAAATTCAATTACAACATGACGCTGGTCCATCCTGCCTTCAAGGTAGGCCCGCTTAATCTCGGCCTGTCTTTCCTGGATGGTTAAGACTGGTTCTTCCCTGGCTTGACAGGGTTCACTCTTTGAGCAAGGTCTAAACATGGTCTTGTTCTCCCTTCTCTTTAATTCCAAACATTTCCCCTGCCCTCTTCCTGTCCATTTTCCACTGGTCAAATTCGACCTGAATAGCCGGTACTCCTGAGTTACCTTGATCTTGGACGGTTTCAAAGTAATATGGTTTTTCCTTCATCAACCTACAGGTTAACTTCGCCAGGGCTTCATCAGACACCTTTAGCCGATAGATTTGGCGTATCCGGTCAAGAGCCACATAGAGACTGGCTTTCTCTGTCATACCCATAAAGATGAGCTTTTTGTAAATACCTTCCTTAACCCCGTCATAGTCGAAAAATTTAGGGTTGTAGGCTGTGAATATCCAGGGCGGATCTGCTTTGATTTTTGTCTTGATGAGAGCCCAGGAGTCGGCGGGTAGGTCTTCGGGGTGGAGCGGGGTTTTACCGTAGACTTGAATGAAAGCGAAGTCGGATCGGTATCGCTGGCCCTCCTGGTATCCCCTGACAAGGAAATAGTCTTTCCCGTTTATGGTGATGTAGGTTTTATCGCGGTGTGTGAAGGTTTGCATAACTCCCAATTTCTCCTTAAAACTGTTTAAAGAAATGGTTTACAAAATCCTCTGATATATCGGCTTTATAAGGGCAGGTATTATATATTTGCTCTACCTTCCCCGTTGGGTATGTCTCTATTGTGGTGATGTCGTCATCTTCCCCCCCGAAATCAGATGCATCAAAGTCTAGCACTAAGATTTCAACAGGTTGATCACTTGTAATTCCTTGAATGAGTCCTCCTTCTAAGGTGATTACTATTCTTGGTTTTTCCATTATCTTTTATCCTCCCTTCATGGAGCGGTCACTTAACCGGAAAATGTTTAAAGTTAACGGTCAAGATAAAAATCGTCCAAAGGATAATGACCGCAAAAATTAGACTAAGGAAAACTTGAGTCATGGGGTTAAAATCTCCTTTGCATTGCCCACAAACGGAGCGAGTAATTTAAGGGTTAGGTCAAGAAATTTTTTCCGATTATCGCCATAGAGTCGGGCGGGTTCCAGGTGGGTCACTGGTTCCATTGCTTCTATGAGGGCGCGCTCGGCCTGGCGTTGTAAGTCCTCGGCCACAAGTAAAGGGCAAAATTCGGGGTTGTCAACCCTTAACCCTGCCTTATCCCGTGCCTTGAATGTCTCTTGAAGATAAACCTGGAAGTCTGAATCTTGTAAGAGGTAGGTTTGATCGGGGTTCAGGATGATCTGATCCTGCATCCCTTTTGCTGTCCATTCTTTGGCAATAATGGGTTTAATGGTTTCGGTGTAGGCCATTGTCATAAAGACGGTTTTAGCTGCTTCAATCATTTCGTTTGTAGGGTTGAATTTTTTCATTTTATCAATCTCCCTTCTTCCTTTGGGCGGTTATAAAAAACCGTTCGTCGCCGTCAAAGGTGAATTTCTTGGCGGTGACGTTCCATCCATCTTTTCTTAATTGCAGGGCTTCGGTGTCGCGCGCTGCCTTATCCCGGAACATTTTCTCTTTGACATCATAGGCTTTTATAAATTCTTCTGGATATACTGTCATTTTTAGCAGTCCTTTCTCCCCGTCCAGCCGATAGGCCAGCTATGGGTTAAGCGTTCTGGTATCCTGAGCTTATCGTGATTTTAACTTTTCCTTCATCCAGGGCCTTCTGAAATGCTTCTTTCTTCTGAATCCAGGTTTTTACTCGTTCTTTGATCGCTTCCGGTAGCCCTTCTTCGTAGGTTTCAAGCCAGGTCTTCGATTGTTCGATTGATGAATATTCGGTCAATCCCGTCCATTGGGTATAGCCTTCCTCGTCGAGAAATATACAGCCAGCAATATAAGCATAGGTGGAGGCTTTCGGTTTATTCCATACCTCGCGGCCTTGAATCTTGGGGTTGGTGGTTTGAGAAAAGAAGCGGGTCCCTTTTCGGGAGTCGTGGTCTAGCCAGTATCTTATTTTGCATCGAAGTCTGAACCCGTACGGATAGTCGTTGACAAGGTAAGCTGTTTCAGGTGACGTGTGACCTTTTAGGATTTCCATTTATTTTTTACCTTTCTACCCGGTGTTATGTCGGGTGGTCAGTGGTTGGTTATTTACTTACTAATCGTATATCCTTGACTCATTGCCCTGATCCATGTTTCCGGGTCTTTCATCCATTCCCGGGGGACGTATTGGTGATTATGGTATTCGTAGCGTTTGAATTGTTTTAAAAACTTTGCCAGTTTCCTGGCGGGTCTAGAAAAAGGAAAGCCATCCCCCATCCTTGACAAGAGCTTCCTAACATCGGTTAGGCATCCGTCAATATTTACGTCTTGAAGTTTGGGTGCGTATGAGTGATAAAAAGATTTTGGCCCATCATCTCCTCCCATTTGGATTCTGACGGTTAAAAGGTATTGATCTGATTGGACGATCTTTCCAGCATAATTCCAGTATGAGAGTTTGATAAGTTCAAAGTGCCAATGATCGTATTCGTGCGAAGTCGTTTTTCGAGCTTGCAGGACTATTTCAGATTTAGGAGTCTTCATTTTTAAATGTTCCTTTCCCCTTCGGTGATATGCTGAGGCGTCTGATTTGTTTCATCCGGTCTGATCTTTGCTGCCTTTCTTCCGTTGAAATGATCCGCTTCCCTTTAGTTAGTTCTTTACAAAGCTGGATCGCAGGGCATAGGTCAAGGAGCGTTTGACACTTGGCTTGACAGGTAGACAGACAGGCCTGGATAGGTCGCTTTCCAAGTGGCGCTGATTTGAGGGTTTGACAATAGATATATGAGTCCATTTATAATATTCCCATTTCATTGAATGAGTGAAAGCCATCTTTTGTGATGATAATGTGGTCTAAGAGTTCAATACCTATGATTTTACCGGCTGCCTTGAGCCTTTCGGTAATTGCTAGGTCTTCCTCTGAGGGGTTAATTGCTCCTGACGGGTGGTTATGGGCTATGATTATTTTGCTAATCCCTTTTAGGATCGCAAGGCGGAAAGTCTCTCGTGGGTGAATGTTACATTGATTTAGAATCCCCAAACTTACCAGGTCTATATATTTGATTTGGAGTTGTGCTGATAGTCCGATAGTCCAGAAATGTTCTTTATCCTGGTCAATCTCGCTTTCTGTCGCAAGGATTGATCGGATAAGGTTAACGACCTTTTGAGCATCGGTGACTTTATCTAGTAGATTTTCTTTGAGAATCATTTTGATATCTCCGTTAGGTTGTGGACTTGATAATAATTCATCAATCCTTGCCCGACTTCCTTCCTGCCTATAACGGCAATAACTTTGTTTGATCTGGTTTAACGTGGATTGTAATTCCTGTGTCTTTCCCGCAAAAGATGTGATGAGAGATTAAAAGTACATCTTCGGGAATTGCTTCCTCGTGGAGCTCGCGGGGTTGATTGGCTTCAAAGAGTGGGTGGTTAGAATGGACCTGAAAGACTTTCCGGGTTGAAGGCTGGTAAAAAGTGTAGTAAGTCCTTGATCCTTCATCCCACCAGGAATTTAACTGAGACGGGATATGGTCGGATAGGCTGATTTTCCTTCCCTTATAATTCGGAAAACAGTCTTGAATGATCTGTTTGACTCTGTGGTCTGCATAACTAATTTTCTGATCCATTGGGTTTCCTCCTTAAACCTGATTAGGTGGTTTCCTTTTTGAGTCCTAAGTGCGGGGTGAAGACGTATTGCCTTAACGTCTTAGGTTCGATAAGATGGTATCGGTCGGGTGCGTAGTCTCCGGGGGTTGGTTCGATGCTCTGGATAATAAGGCTTAAAAACCCCACCTTGACCTTGCTTCCAATCTGCCAAATTTGTTTAGTGTTGGTAACCATCTTACTATTCCCTCCATCCGACAACATTTTGATCTTGATTTACAATCCAAAGTCTCTTGGCTGCTTCTATGTGGTTTTTAGGTTTATTTGTGGGGTGGCCACAAGCGTCGCCCGACATTACCTGGTCTTTTTGATCTTTTGTTAGTTCAGACCATTTTAAAACTCTTTTTTTCATTCTCTTTTCCCTTCTGCTATTAGTTTACTAATTGCGTCCATGTCTATTATATAAGCATACAATATGCCAAAATGTAGAGTTAAGGAATAAATATATTGTGTAATATAATCAAGTGTTTATCTTGTAACCATATCCAATCAGTATAATAATTAAGGCTAAAATATGCCATTCTTTGTCAATGCTACGCAAAGATTAAAACAGGGTGATTAGGTAATGATATTAAGATGTTATAAGATTTAGCACGATTATTGACGGCGTAAAGTGTCACCATCGATTTTAAAAGTGTTACGATTTGAAACAGGTTGTGGTGTTATTCTACACTTTGTATAATTTGACAAATAACTTGACATTTTTCCATCGATCTCTTTTGCTCCGAGGTAGAAAACCGGAGGTAGTCGTCTATTCAAACTACCCCCGGGATCCCGTTTCTTACTTTGACCAGGTTAAGAAGGATTCAAAGGGTTATGAGCTTTGGCGCGTGGAGAATGGGGATCGCCGCTTATATCTGCACGTCCAAGATGGCATTGTTACTCTAATTACTGAGTATAAAAGATAGACATTAAATGTTTAATGTTAAATCTAATGTTCAAGTCAATATTAGATTTAATATTAGATGATTAGACTTTATAAGATATAAAAGATTAGATGTAAGATATAAGATGTAGAGTATAATAGAGGGGCCGTCTCACTTGGCGGTCAATCATGGGGCGCGTGCTAACGCACGTTAAAGCGTACGCTTGGGGTTGTTTCCAGATTTTCATCTTTATGGGTGACGTTGGCATATTTTAGGTTATAATATGCCATTTGATTTTAGGGTTTATTCAATGATATTAGGTGGTTGGTGGGCTTGATCCCCTACCCTACCCGTTTCGATTCCTGACTCTGAAAATTTTCCGCCAAGGGCTGTCTTCCCTTTTCTCTCTTCATATCTCGGAAACCCCAAGGGTGGCTTTATCTTCTTGTTTTTACAGGAGTATTCTTTCTTTTTCAAATTCCCCTCAAATTAATCTCTAAATTCTGGTAGATGAAGGTAATCTGTTGGGCCTATCTTTATCGCTCGAAATATTATCCTACAATTTGTAGAAAATGCTTGACAAAATTTGGTAGGTGTGGTAAAAGGTTATTCATGGTAGATGGGAAGAGCGAGATGAAAAGGCTTTCTCCGGAGCAGATTGTCCGGGGGAAAGAGATCCTTGAGGGGTTGAAAGAGATCCTTGAGGGGTTGAAGGCGAAGTATCCCCTCAAGAGGGATGAGGTCATTATGAATGATCGTGAAGTGACATCGGAAGAAATCGCAATTGCCGAGGATAGGCCAGAGGAATTGGGTATTGTTTTCCGTTTTTCTACTTCTCCGACTGATAAGGTTACTGAGTATGACGATCTTGCAGAGGAGTACATAGTTGTCCGTGATGAAGAAGCCGTCTCTAATTTGATTGTTTGGGGTAGGTTTAATGGGCGATGGATAGCGAATCCATCGGGAAGGCCAGTGATCAGAGAATTACTAAGAAGGTTTGGTATTTCCATTTAACAACTATCAAGAAAAAATAGGCAGGTATTTTTTTACCTTTTGACTATACGGATTGTATAAAGTTATGGTGGCCCAGGCCCTGGATTCTTCTCGTTCCTCCTTCAACCTTAACCCTGGGCCACCGCAAGGTTAACCTTCTATGCCGACTAAATACTGTGAGACTCTTAATATTAAAATTTCTCATCCTGAAGATCCTGGGTTGGTCTGTCTGAAGCGGGCGAAAAGGTTCAACGAATGTGCGGAATGTTTAGGGATAGAGGGAAAACCCAACAGTAAAGTTGGCAACAAGGTTGTTGTGAAACAGTCCGCTCCTAAATTTAAAGCCTATCGGTCAGGCATCGGGATTATCGCTCTAAGGGGAGAACCAGATCCTAAGAGGACACCGAGATTTCTATCCGTTGTTCCCCACGAGTGTCCACAGTGTCAGTCCGTTGAATTCGGGAATATTGACCAGGAGAGGTTCAAACAATGCTCCTACTGTCTGATGTCAAAAATTCCTAAAGGGGAGAAAGATGAACGGATCAGCGAGGATAGATAAATTATTCTCTGAAGAGCGTCTATGTAAAGCCTTGGGAGTTTCTGAGGGAACACTTTACGGGCTCAGAAAGAAGGGGTGTCCATGGGTTGAGTTGGGTGGTAAACCATTCTATTACGAACCTGAATTTATGGCGTGGTTACGCAAAACCAAAACGAAGAATGCGGGAGGGATCAATGGAAAATCAGACCAAAAATAGATTTACGGGTGAGGTGATTTGTACTGGAGACATAGATATTAAGAAATTAATTGAGGAAAATAAGGCCGACCTATCGGGAGCCGACCTATCGGGAGCCGACCTATCGGGAGCCGACCTATCGGGAGCCGACCTATCGGAAGCCAACCTGTCGAGAGCCGATCTGTCGGGAGCCGACCTATTGGGAGCCAATTTATCGGGAGCCGACCTATCGAGAGCCAACCTGTCGAGAGCCGATCTGTCGAGAGCCAACCTGTCGAGAGCCGACCTGTCGGATACAAGAGGTCTTATCAAAACAATAGGTGTTGAGATCGGAAATATTTACTGGAAACGTTTTGAATCTGGATTAAACAATCAAGGATATCAATATCACATCGGTCTGAATACATTACGAGAGGGAGAAGTCTTTGCTTCCGATGAACGGATAGCATGTAGTTATCCGGGTTTTCACTTCGCTTCTCGGTCGTGGTGTGCCGTCAATTTTCCCAATCGACCATTGGAGGCTAAAATCCGCATCCCGGAAGGTGCAAAAATCAATGAACCGTGGGTAACCGATGGGAAGGCCAGTGTAGATATAATCGAAATCCTCCAGGTTTTTGATGTGGCTACCGGAAAAGATGTAACAGACGATTACAGATAAAGAAGGGGAAACGATATGGTTGTAATGGCAACTTCATATCACCGATTAAAGACAATTTTCGTCTTTATGAACTTAATCTATCTATTACTGATTGCGTGCATTGTTTTTAAAATAGTTTATTCGCTTCCGAACCAAAATATCGAATCCGCTCAAACTTACGAACGGGAACGTAGTATTTATTCCCTACTGAGAAGTACCGGAATATCGATCGGTCAGGCAATGGATATTGCAGATACGGTGGTTCAACAATCAAGAAACCTCAATCTTCCATTATCGTTGATTATGGCTGTGATGAAGAAGGAAAGTCTATTTGATCCATCGGCCATTTCCCGTATGGGTGCTATCGGAATAATGCAAATCCATCCTCCTACGTGGAATGAATTTACCAAAAAGTTAGGACTGAACATTTCACTTAAGGCGGCCTCTGATCCGGTGGTCAACATTGTCATCGGTACGAATATTCTGAAGAGTCTGTTTGAACTTTACAGGGGTAGGTATTCCTCTCCCGTCGAGATAGAAAGAAGGGTGCTGGCCGCATACCGTGATGGGATTGCATCTGTGAGCAAGACGGGAGTTGGCAAGCATCATGCGAAGTACATTTCCGATATTAAGAAGTTTCGGGACGAGTTTAGGTGGTTAGACTAAAGAGATTGATTAAGGAGGACTCTTATGATCGCTTCTGCTCGTAAGATTAAACGGACGAAGAACGAACAGTTACGACAGGTGGAATCTCTCAATGCGAATCATATTAAATATTTTTACGATCTGTTCTTGCAATTTAAGACGGTTCTCGATCAGTTAATCCCCGCGGTGACCAACTTACAGGTCGTGGTTGGCCTTCTTAAAAAGAAAGGTTTAATTAACGACCTTGAGATCGGTCTGGAGATGACCAGAATTCAGGAATTGGAAGAGATGGCTAAGAAGGCGACCATCATTGATCCCAACAGAAAGGAAAAAGAGGATGAAAAAAAGTCAGTTAACCCGTGAACCCATAATTGATAAATGTGTGGGTTGCGATAAGGTTCGGGTTGGTCCCGAACGTGGCGTAGGTACTTGTGTGGCCTTCCTATATCCGTCTGTGAAGTGGAGGATAGGCAATTGTCCCTTGGCATCTCATCTTAAACGTGAGGTCGGTAAGGAGAAGTTCGTTGACCCCATTAAAAAGAGCAAGAGGATGGTGGGAAAATGAGTTATCTCAATATTGACAATTTGTATAAAAATCATGACATTCTTTTGTTTAAGGAATGTTACGCCATGGAGAAAATTCATGGCACATCCGCAAAAGTTTTTTGGAAAGACGGTCAAGTTCACTTCTTCGCCGGTGGAGTAGACCATGCCAACTTTGTTCTACTCTTTGATGCATGGGGACTACCTTCGAAGTTTGAAGTTCTTGGGTATCCGGTAGTAACTGTTTATGGGGAGGCATATGGTGGTAAATGCCAAGGCATGAGTAAGGTCTACGGTAAGGAACTAAAGTTTATAGCCTTCGAAGTCAAGATTGGAGATATATGGTTAAATGTCCCCAATGCGGAGCAAGTCGCCAGAGGATTAGGATTTGATTTTGTCCATTACGCCCAAGTTCCAACCGATATCAAAACATTAAACGCCCACCGTGATGCAGTTTCAATTCAGGCTCAAAAAAACGGGATGGGGGATACCCATATACGGGAAGGAATTGTTTTAAGACCATTGATCGAACTCACAAAGAACAATGGAGAACGCATTATTGCCAAACATAAGCGTGAAGAATTTAAGGAAACAAAAACCTCGAGGGAGCTTGACCCTGCTAAACTTAAAGTATTGTCGGATGCCGAAGCGATAGCCGATGAGTGGGTGACTGAAATGCGCCTTGCCCATGTGCTACAACGGTTTTCCCCAGAGTTAGAACCCGGGATAGAGATGATGGGTGATATTATCAAGGAAATGATAGCGGACGTGGTAAGGGAAGGCAGTGGGGAAATCGTGGATTCGAAGGAAACAAGGAAGTCCATTGGTAAAAAGACCGGGGTGTTGTTTAGAAAACATTTAGAGTGTAATGCGGGATTGCGGTGAAATGATAATCTTAGACCATACCTATACTGGCAAGGTTTATAAACTCCTTCATCCGCAGGTGAAGGATATTGATATTCGTGATATTGCGCACCATCTGGCGAGACAGTGTAGGTTTGGCGGAAGGACTGAACCATTCTACTGTGTGACCCCTGAAACGAAAATTCTTACTTATGATTACCGTTGGGTTCCTGCGGGGTCAATCGCGTCTGGAGACATACTGTGGGGGTTCGACGAGGCGAACGGGGGTCATAGACGTTTGCGGAAGTGGAGACCTTCGATAGCTTCTGTACACGGATTGATTAAGCGTCGTCTTATTGAATTAACATTTGGGGATGGCACAAGTGTCCGTTGTTCAAGAGAACATCCATTGCTTTGTTCTTTTAAGGCGTCTGGAAATCAACGTTGGGAAGTCGCTTGGAAAATTTTTGAACGATTTTCAAAAGGGCAAACAACGTATTTGCCGAAACTTCTTCCGGTGTGGGCAACTGACGGAACCTGGGAAGCTGGATGGCTTGCAGGGATGTTTGATGGGGAAGGGTGCATATCGAGTAAAAATAGTCGAGGACGATCTCTGGGGATTTCTCAAAACGAAGGGGTGCTTTTTGACTTGCTGGTTCGGGCATTTAAATCGCGTTATGTAGATGTTCAATGTTCTTATCAGGGAAGTTACAGATGCAAACGCTTCACTGTGCGCGGAGGGTTTGGAAAACAATTAGCTCTTCTCGGTTCCATTCGCCCCTATCGGCTTATCGGTCGAATGCAAAATAAAATGGTCGGGACGGATGTGTCGAGGCAGGGCGCGCTTCTTCCGGTGATAGACGCAAGGGATGCTGGCGTAGGGTCTGTGGTTGCGATAGAAACGTCTACACATACATATCTGACTGAAGGGTTCGGGTCTCATAACAGTGTGGCAGAACATTGTGTTATGGTGTCGAAGATTGTTAATCCCATGTGGGCTAAAGAGGGATTGTTACACGATGCAGCCGAAGCATACCTGCTGGACATTCCTGCCCCCCTTAAAGTCTTTTTGGGTATACCGTATAAGAAACTGGAAGATAAGTATATGCAGGTAATATCGAAGAAATTCGGTCTTGAATGGCCGATGGTAGATGTGATTTACGATCATGTTAAACGTGCCGATTTTTTAGCCCTTATTACCGAACGTGAAAATTTCATTACTGACCGTACCCTCAACTACGGTGTAGATTTGAAACCCCTTAATATCACAATAACACCACTGGGATATAGGCGGGCGGAGAAAGCCTTTTTGAAACGGTTTAACGAATTATTCGGGGAAAGGATAGAAGATGTCAAGAACTAAACGATTATTCTTTTGGATAAAAGACAGACGGTTTGCCCTGATAAGCAAAAGAGTATCCGTTGATGCGCCAGACAATAATGGTCAGATGAGGGTTTGGTGGAAGTGGTATCTTTTTGATCTGATTAGGATAGCATTGATCCAGGACCCGGTCTGTTATACTGTGAATCCTAAACCTCAAGGAGTCGGAGGTAAAGAAATTTATACTTCCGGTGGTCCCTGGGGAGAGACATAGAGGGACAACCCTAATGAAACGTGGAGACACAATCAGAATTGAGTGGCTGGATTCTGCTGCCTGCAGTACAAGTCTTTGGACCGATGAAGAGACAATTGATTTTGATGGTTACGATAAGGCCATGCACTATCAGAGCATAGGTTACTTCATACGGAAAACGAAGATCTCAATTTATTTCTGTCAGTCTATAAGAATAGATGAAGATAAGGGGGGACCAATTTTGGGTCACCTACTTTCAATACCCAACAGGGCTGTCTTATCCGTTAAAATTATTAAAGGAGACAAACATGGATAAAATCTTAGAGGAGTTAAGGAAACTTTTTCCGCACGGTCACGAGAAGTTTATAGAACTCTGTTTTAAGGAAATGGAGCTCCACTCGAAGAAGAATCACGACTATGCCAGTGGTGGTCATTCTCTTGGGAATTTTTACAGGGTGACTAAAATTCTCGGTCTCTATCCGGGGATGGATCTGGAAAGTCCAGTTACGGTAGCCATTTTCTACCTCCTGAAGCAACTCGACGCATTGCTTTGGATGCACTCGAACGGCCATTCGGCCAAAGTGGAAGGACCCGCTGAACGGTGCCAGGACATTTCCATCTATGCGAAGATTATAGCCTTGATTATCGGGGAAAAGAACCCTACCCCCATGGCATCCTCTTTCGATCCGTGGAATCCAGACTCCTATGCGTTAGACGGTTCTCCACCCAAAAAGGATACTCGTCCTCCTACTCCCCCTTGTGTCTATCCATGTAAGAAATGTGGTAAGTTACCGGATTATTGGAGCGAAACAAGAGAGGATGGTATTTATCATCGTTTTCGATGTGCCACCTGTTGTATATCAAACACTTCTCTGGTAAGCAAAGAAAAGGCCCAAAAGGAGTGGAACGAGGTTTATTCCATGAGAGGAAGTCAAGAGAAAATTTTTTCAAGTTAGACTATACAGAATGTAGAATGTCTGAACCAGGTGGAGGTTTTATGTCTTGTATTCATAATCAACCCCAGTGTTACTGTAAAAATAGTTTCAACCAGGATGATTTAAGGCACACTCAAAAACGATGTCAAAGATGTAAACAAATGCTTTTCCCCCAAGATGTCTTTGACTGCATTCCGTTGATAGATTGTATAACCATCATTCGGGTGCAAAGGGGATCTACGGTGGTTGATTTATTTTCCACTAAATGGTGAGACGATGGATTCAGTCGATAAACTCCGAGAGGATCTAAAAGAATTCAAGGTTCAGGTTGCCAATAAGTTGGGGAAAACCCAGTTGGATCGACTCGACCGGATGATAGAACGATTAGACCCGATCTCCAATGCTATCAAATCTGATGCCGTCAAATCTGACAAGAAGGCTTGCATTGAAGCACTTTCTCAATACATGGGTTGGCATACGGGGATACTTCGGAATGACTGGATCAATGTTCTAAGGTCTATGGGGTTCAGCATTGAGGATCTCGCCCTCATGTTCCAGACCTCTCATCAGAATATGCGGTCAAGAATACAGACTGCAGATGCTACCGAAGCCGACAAGGTTCCCGCTTGGATGCAGGCAATTCTCGCAAAGGATCAGAAAGATATTACCGATGACGATATGGAGCGAGTCCTTAAGTGGAAAATGTTCAGTATGGCTACAACGGACAAGGCGACCCGTGACACCAATGAGGCTGCCTCTAAACTCTTGGCTAATCTTCAATCCCGGAAGAAGGAGGATTGGATCGTCAGTTATGAGCAAAATGTCGTGATCCGTGAATTCTTAATGTCTGAGTTATTGCCTGCCCTTCACCGGAGATTCCAGATTGAGCAGGTAGCGGTTGATATTAAGAAAATCTTTTATGATGCCCTTCTTTCCCTGGACGACAAGGTTAAGGCTATCGGTCAAAGAATATGGGCTCTAAGTGAAATGGATGAACTGATCGCTAAGGCGAAGAAGAGAGGCAAATGGAAGAAGAAGGATGTTGAAGAAACAGAGAAGTAAATTCACAATAATTGAAGACGGTGGAACCGTTGTTGTTCGTTGGAGAAATCAAAGTCTCCATGTCGCCTGCTGTGATTGCGGCTTGGTCCACGATTTTTCCATGAGACTGTTTGGCAAGAACAAGATAGTTCTCACTGTATCGAGGGATAATCGGGCAACCGGACAGGTAAGGAGAGGAAGGTTTCAGAGTTGTCTGAAATATTATCTAAATGGGTGCAGGAAGTGAGGGGAGGATTTAGAGATGAAGATAGTCATTATCGGATCAACCCAATACAAGGAAAAGTTTGAAATCCATAAGGTCACGTTAGAAGCCGATGGGCATGAGGTAAAAATCCCCGCCTTTGATTACCACCCCGAACTGGACGACCTTGGGGTATGTGTCCACAATCGTGATCTTATCAGATGGGCCGACGAGGTTCACTTGATTTGGGATAGACGTTCAACCGGAACCATCTTCGATTTCGGGATGGTTTTTATGGCCGAGAAAACCCTTAAAATAATTTATTTCGAACCCAAGACCTTTGAAGGCGTGATGAGAAAATATGAAGATTTCTCTTCTAACGGATGCTCCAAAATATAATTTAGCCTTAATGAAACTCTCGGCTTGGCACAAAGAAAGGGGTGATCAGGTTTCCTTGAATCAACCCTTGTGGCCTGCCGATAAGCGATATGCTTCTGTCCTCTTCGATTGGAATGTCAAGAAATTTTTGGCAGATGAATATGGTGGACCAGGATATAATTTTGAACCTCTTGGCATTGACTGTAGGCCGGATTATTCTCTTTATGATTTAGATTTTTCACTCGGATACACTTACCGTTACTGTCCGAGAAAGTGTTCTTTTTGCGTAGTTGGTAAGATGGAAAAAGACCAATCCCATAAATCTATTTGGGATTTTCATTTACCCCAATTCAAGAAAATTTGTCTCCTAAATAACAACACCTTTGCCGACCCACAATGGAAGGAAACTTTTCAAGAGATTTGGGATGCTAAACTGACCATGATAGACGAAAACGGATATGATCTTAGACTAGTTGATGAGGAAAGGGCCGTGGCGTTGTCTGAGACAAAATGGGGAACCAAACATATGCCTCATTTCTCGTGGGACAGGATGGGGGATGAATCGCCAATATTGCGAGGCTTTGGTGAAATCAATAGGGTTGGATTGCGTGGTTGTGAAATTTACGTATTAGTTGGTTTCGATACAACTATAGAACAGGACATTTACCGTTGCCAAACAATACACGATCTTGGTCACGATCCGTATGTGATGGTTTATAAGAATAATCATCTTCTGAACGATTTTAGAACGATGATTTACTCACGATGTTATAGAAAGTCGGGCAGTATTGCAGAAACGTGGAAAACTTACTCAAGGAGTAACCCATGCCATTAAAGATTGAAGATCTTACCAAAGAAGAATTAATCAGTCTTTTGCATCGTGTGACTATTGACATTCCAGACAATCTTATTCGGCGCGTGCGACATGAAACTCTCTTGGCCCAGGTAAGAAGTCTGTCGGAAGAAGCACAACGGGAAATGAAAGAAAATACTGGCGATCCGTTCAAAATAGGACAATACCTTGAGGCTTCGAAGAAATTTGATCGGGCCATGAAACTTTTACATGATCAGGCCAGTGAGATTTTAAAGGATTGAACAAATAAATGCCTTACCGTGAGATCGTTCCCAAAGACATGATGCCCTTTATGGCGACGATGATGAACTCGTTAAGTAGAGACTATTCGCTTACATTTGCTGAACGGGCGACCAAATATCTTCGACACAATGGGCAACCGGTGCAGTTCAGGGGGTACGAATGGCAGATCGGTATTCTGAACGATTTTCACCCGAGACAAGCAATACCTAAACCTTCGCAGGTAGGAGCAACCCAGGTCATCCAATGGAAGGTTATGTTGTTCGCTGACCAATACGCCTTCATGCCCTTCTTCTATAAATCCGATGAAGGGGTAGAAATGGCGCACTATCCGACCGTGATTTATACGTTGGAAAGTGACGACAAGGTTGGTGAATATTCGGCTGATAGACTTGGTGGTTTCTTTAGAGATAATCCGTACTTTGACTCCTTGCTTTCCGAAGGTGAGGTTGACCAGGTTAGGTTAAAGAAGTTTGGCCGGACGGCTGTTTATTTTGGTGGTAGAAAAACTGTCTCATCTGTCACAACTGTTCCGGGTGATATTGTGATCTGTGACGAATGGGACAGGACATTTGAGATTGATGTAGGTGAACAGATCCCTTCCAGACTCAGGCACTCTCCAATGTTTAGAAGTAAGACCTATCGGGGAATGATGATTAAATTTTCCAGTCCAGAGATGGAGAATTTCGGGGTTACAAAAGAATATGAGGAATTGTCTGACCAGCACGAATTTATGGTGAAATGTTCGCATTGTTCCCATTGGCAAACCATGATTTACCCAGACTCAATTGCGAACTGGTATGAGAAGGGACAACCACCCTCTTCCGATCTTTATTACATATGTCTTGCCTGCCACCGTCCCCTTGATTGGAGTGTAATCGGGGGATGGAAGTCCAGCGAACCCAATGTCACCCATAACTGTGAATGGGTGCCGAAACGAAAAGAATTTTATGAAACGGTCACCCGTTATGGTGAGGGTGTTAGGGGTTATCGCATTCCATGGGCGTATTCGAGACCCGTCCATGAGATCATGACAGAACGGGATGGAAATTCGGTTCGATACTTCCATCACCATGTTCTCGGCATTCCTTACGAGGACAAGAAGTCGGGTCTGAACTCCGCACTCTTTAAAACCTTTCCCGTCTGTGTATTTGGGTATGAACCTGGTTATACCTATATCGCCGGTATAGACCAGGGGGCTTACGTATGCGTATGGAGATACATTCCGAACTCTCGGGGCGATCTTGCACCGATCGGCAGATGGGAAATCGTTCATGTCGAATTTACGCCTGATGAGTTGGCCTTTAAGACTTTTCAAACCGTAGATGGTCAAATCTCGGTAAGGGAAGGAAGAATCTCGCAAATCTTGAAGCAATTTCATTGTGAACTTGCTGTCTGTGATGCGGAACCATCTGGTAACGATGCATCCAATCTTCAGAAGGATTTTCCTCGAACCGTCTTTGTTAACCACTCCACAAGGATGAATATTGACGATCCTTCTTTGGGGTTTAAATGGGTAGATGAGGAAAAGGATCCGGGTGGACAGTCAATCTTTGTCGGTAGGATCTCTGAGGATAAGACAGGAGCCTTTGATGCCTACTCCGACTTTCTTTATCAAGGATATCTGGCGATGCCTCAACAGGAAGCGGAGGAAGTGATCGGCAAGATGATTAGTCATCACCTCAACCTGAAACGGACGATCAGGGAAGAAAAACAAACGGTAGGCAAGACCAGATCGACGAGAAAGGTTCAGTATGAAACCATTTGGTATTCAGTGGGGCCGGATCATTATGCCCACGCTAATAAGTTTGCATTTCAGGCGGCAAGTTTAATGTGGCGACTTGGAAGGATGAACTATACGTCCCTGGTGACGGACACAAAAATCAGTGGCGTGAAATGGCCGGAAAGGAAATAAGGGAGAATCGGTATGGCGATCAAATACGTGGGCGGTAAGATCAAACGGATTCATTCTCGTTCCATAAAACGATACAAAAAGATTAAGGAGAAGAGAATTATCGAACCCGTACCCAAAGTCAATGTCTGGCATAAACTGAACGTAGGATTAAAAAGACTCATGTGCCTAAAAGTAGATTAAGGGAGGTAGTTAGATGCAGTTCTCCATTATCGGTTCTATGGTGGTTGGCAATAAGGTTGGCGATACAGTTGGAGGTAAACAGGTTGTCTTAAAGAAAGAAGTCGTTAAGGCTTCGAATATTATTGAAGTTTGTCGTCATCTTATCTATCTTGGGAAAGGATATCGGGGGGTGACGCACCTGGAGGTCAAACCCGTGGAGGAGAAGAAAGAAGGATGCCCTACAAAAACCCAGAAGACAGACGGCGACGGCAACGAGAGCGCAGACAAGAACACATAGGGAGTGGATTGTGTCGAAATTGTGGCAATATCGCATCGTGGGGGCAACATTGCGAAAAGCATCAACGGGAGAATCGTACTAACGGATTAAGGACTTATGCAAAACATAAGATGGGCTTTTGTTGTGTCAGTTGCGGAAAACCCCACGGGAAATTGGGACATTATGCCATTGGTCAAGAATGTTTGGAAAAACGACGCAAACGCAGAAGGGAAAAAAGAAACAGGTGGAGGCGGGAAGGTCTTTGTGTCGTATGTGGCCATCCATTGAACACTGAACGAGATGGATATTTTAACAAATGTAGTGTCTGTAGGACATACTGTAACAGTAGCACTATAACACGGAGGGAATATGGATATTCTCGATTTTGCCGTACCAGCTAATTATGAGTTGATTCTTTTCGGAGACAATCAGGAGGGCAATATCCTATCGTACAAAAAAGGATATCAGCAGGCCATCCAGTATATATTGGATGCCAAGAACCGTTTCGCTCTCCACATGGGAGATGAGATGGAGGCATTTTGGATCAGCGATCCACGATACGATCCCGCCATCTTACAAACAGACCCTCTTTCACAACAAAAAACGGTGGTTAAGGATCTTGCTCCGTTGGCTAAGGCTAAACGGCTTATCACCATTCTTCGCGGCAATCATACCGATAAACTATATCCGATGATTGGTGATATTACTAAGAATACTTGCGAGGATAAACTTCATATTCCCTATGGTGGCTGGTCGTGTGTGGTGAAACTTAATGATAAAAATGGCTTACAATTCAAGGGTTACTTCACCCATGGAAGAAAGTTGATTCGGTCGGTTGCAGATGACCCTATTAGAAATTTAGCCAATCTGCAACTTCAATTAAAACAGCACTTGAAGTACAAATTCGGGGATGCCCTCTTGATGGCCAAGGCGCATACCCATCGTCTGATTGTGTCTGATCCGAGATCGCAATTATACCTTACGACCGAACCAGGGGAAGGCATTAAGGAAAAATACACCCACTTCAGGACAACGGGGTATATCCATCCCGACCATCGCTGGTACTGCAACACTGGTTCATTCTTAAAGACCTTCGGAGAAAACGTTACCAGTTATTCAGAAAAGTATGAATATGATCCTGTCGAATTGGGCTATATTGTCGTGGAAGTCCGTGACCGACTGATAATTAATGTACGCAAGGTAGTGGTCTAATGCAAAAAATTTCCCATCACGATAAAAAACGAAAGTGATATCACCAAGTCTCTGCTTGAAGACCTGATTACTTGGCATGTTTTTGATTTGGTAAAGGCAGAGGGTAAATTTCTACGTGCCGAATATGCCTTTGGTGGTGATGTTATGGTGACTATTCATAAGGGTAATTTAGCCCCGTCAGACATAACTCGTCTGGAATTTCAAAAAAAAGCAAGTTCGAATTAAGAAAATACCGGGGGAATAGGCGGTAATGACAACGATTCCTAAATTTCAAGTAGGTACGAAGGTAATGGGATTTCAGTGGACCCCGTTCAACGGAGTAGTTCGGGAGAGCGAGGCAATACCGGACCGTGAAGCATTTTTGTGTCACATAGTCGATGATGGCAATGGAAACGAATATTTTATACCAGAAAGCCAACTGTCGGTCTTTAATGTCGATATTTATACTTCTGCCTGCGTATGGTGGAATGAATGTCTCAGGATGAGGATTCGTGCCGAGCGAATATTACAAGACACGGTTGAGATGTTGAGGCCAAAATGAGAATTGAAAAGTTTAGAAAAGTTAAAACGATGGATGTACCGGATTGGAGGTCTGCGAAGGAAGTGGTGGCTGAACCTGCGGTGATGTCCACCCTTCTTTTAGAAGATTTCCCCTTACAGGTTGGAGATAAGGTTATTTTCGATTTAAGGATTTTGGTTGAACGGAAATGACAAGGATAACCGGGCATCTCGGTCCTAAAGAGATAAAAGAAATAAGAGTTTATTGGGTAAAGAAATTTGATGCCAAATGTCCTTATTGCGGGGCTTCGATTAAGAAATTTGGAAACCAAATAAAAGACGACTTATTCCATTGTCGGAAGTGTAGAAAGTATCACACCCTGTAGGACAGGGGCGGGTGGTCTCTCTTAGGAGAGCGGGGGGTTTTCGGAGAACCGAGGGAGCGGAGGGAAAAAGGCCAATGCATCGAGGGTATTCGATGCGTCCAAAAGGAATACTATCCGAATGGCAAGTAAGCGAACCTGGACATTGGCCGATTAGTTGATGGGACCCTCCGGCCACCTGCTCATAATTCAAGGATTTAAATAAGATGAAATCCGTTAATATTTTCTATAAACGACTCTTTACGGTAGCATCCAACAAGAAACTTTGGTTACGGGTGTTGGGGGAAGTGGGGAATTATCCAATATGGTTTCTATCAAATCAGCATGGATATAGAGCAAAATCTCCCCGATTATTAATGGTGGCTGGTATGCATGGTGAAGAGATAGCTGGCCCGCTATCTATTATAAAATGGCTGGAGGAATTTGATCCACAACTATTTTATTCGTTTAATCTTTCTTTCATCCCTATTATTAATCCGGTGGCGTATCAATTGGGTCGAAGATACAATTTAAAAAACGAGAAGTCAAATTGCGGTTTTTATAACACCAAGGCTTCGGGAGATAAACCGTCAGAAGAGGGTATCATACTTCTTAAAAACCTACCCCTACTAAAAGCATGTTCCCGCGATGGATTTTTATCGTTACATGAGGATATTACCTCATCGAAATATTATGTTTACACTTTTGAAAGAACAGATGCTCCGGGTCGTTTTACAAATGAAATGCGGAATACGTTGGCTGGATTTTTCACCGACCCCTTAGATAATGAGTTGGTAACGGTAGATGCTCTCGGCGGACACGGGGTTATGGTAAACAATGGTATTGTATATAAATTAGAAGATGGAAGTTTGGAACATTGGTTATTCACCGAGGGAACTGTCCGTGTAGCCGTGACTGAGACACCTGGTAAGTTTAAACTTAACGAAAGAGTGAAGGCTTCGATGGCATTGATCGGGAAGTTTATCGAGTTATGTCTATGAATAGAGATCCTACAAAAGAAGAACTTAAAAAAATTGAGAAATGGTCCGCAAAAGACTGCTCTGGCCTGATGGATTTTATTCATGGCATCTGGGAATATGCCGACTGCGGTTACTGGGTCCAGAAGGACAAGATATATAATATTTCAACCGGAGGATGGAGCGGTAACGAAGACATTATGGGGGCATTGGAAAGGAATTGGATGTTTTGGATACTATGTTGGCAAGAATCGAGGCGAGGGGGTCATTATATTTTTCATGTCAAATAACGCCAAGGGTGAGGCGGCGAGAATATAACGCAAAGGTCAGCGGCGCTCCTGGGCGTCCGCTGGAGTGATTTTTTATCTTTTTAGGAGGCTCCATGAGATACATTTGGGAAATTGGGAAGAATCGACGGGTAATGCACATCCAGAAATTTCCCCCAACTGGCGAAACAATGCCCATAATAGCTCTCTGTAAAATTGGACATAGATTCAATCGCTCAATCAATGCTCCTTGGGCATTAGGGCGAAAGATCTGCAAACGATGTGAGAAAATTGTTTACACATAACGACTGAGTTAAGCGGCGGTGCTTTGACCGTCCGTCTTGAACGATTGGTTATATTCCCGCCGACGGGGGTTGACTTTTTATGAATTATATTTGTGTTTCAGGTGGTGCTGATTCTACGGCAATGGCTCTCCTTGCATGGGAACAAGGGGAAAAA
>Ga0315291_10001730_pt1 | contig 28967 bp, 29 predicted proteins | sample YL17G12_20_MG_FD_203070 | JGI IMG/M metagenome (GOLD analysis project Ga0315291, IMG submission 203070) | Sediment microbial communities from Yellowstone Lake, YNP, Wyoming, USA - YL17G12_20 | ecosystem: Environmental > Aquatic > Freshwater > Lake > Sediment | place: USA: Wyoming | collected...
AAACTGATATGGGGATAGGTATGAGTGTTTTTGTCGTTGAGACCTATGTGGTAAAAGCGGAGAAGAGAGCGGAGTTTGAACCAGCCCTTAAGGAATTCGTCGAGTTCAAGGAGAGGAGCGTGGAGCTATTCAGTGGTCTGAAATCTTGGAAACTATATAAGCAGGAATTCGGTGCCATCGGAGGGATGTACATCGAAATGTGGGAGTTCGAGAACCTGGAGGAGATGGATAGGATCAATAGGCGGATCTTCAGTGACGAAGGCATGAAGAAGATTCAAAATGGGTTCCATCTTCTTGTTGATCCAGCCACATTCTCGGCTAATATCTGGGTACCAGTAGCCTGAAAGACTCCCTGAAACAGAACCACAGGGTTCAGATCAAGTTGACGAGGGAAGAATAAGGCACATTGAACAAAGGTCGAGAACATATCGGGATGCGGTGAGGTCCGGGCTCTGAATATATGAATTTGGGCCGGATATGCATGATGGTGCGGGCGTCGGGATTTGAACCCGAGTTTCAAGCTTGGCAAGCTTGAGTGATAACCAGTCTACACTACGCCCGCTCGAGCATCTGCCCGAATGTGCTAGAGTATAATAAAGTTTTCAGACGGCCAGCCATGCTTCCCTATTTGGAGATGGCGATAAGCATCTCACCGAGCTGAATCGTTTCTACAGCCTGTCCGTGCAACGTGAGCTGCTTCAAGAGCTGTACGAAGTCGGAGGTGACCTTGGCGCTCGTTCCGTCGGAGAGCGGTATCTGCATAGAACCGGTCTCCATCAGCTCGACTATGCCGTTCGGGCGCAACTGTTTGAGCGCCTCCGTGACCTCTTTTGCCTGCGCCCTGAAGGTCGGCCCGATCTTGGCCAGCACCGGTCTCACGCCTAGCACCCTCTCCTCCAGGTCCGCTTTACTGGCGAGCCTGATGGACTGAGCCTTCACCGTCTTAAGGATGTCGTTGCTCACGTCGGCCATGAGCTCCTCGTCGGCGCCGATGATCTCTACTGAGGCGAGAGCCTCATTCAGAGGCAGCCCGCGCTCCGCCTTCCAATTGCGGATCGCCGCCACGATGTCCTTGGCCAGGACGCCCTTCCTCTCCGAGGTGTCGTCGTAGAACACCGGGATGGGCCACTTGCTCACATGGATGCTCTTCGCCCGGTCCATGCGGACGAAGTTCTCCTGGTACACCTCCTCCGTCACATGCGGCAGCAGGGGCGCCAGCATCTTCATGATGCCCAGGCAGACGGTGTAGAGGGTGTAGCGCACCGCCTCGTCCTTCAGGTCTTGCGTACGATGCTTCACCAGCTCGATGTAGTGGTCAGCGAACTCATGCCAGGCGAACTGCTCCACCTCTCGCATGACCTTGTCGAACTGGTAGTTGTCGTAGTAGATCGAGACCTGCTTCAGCGTCTTGGAGAAGCGGCTGAGCATCCATTTGTCCGTGGCCTTGAGGTCGTCGCGCATGTAAGGCTTGTGCTTGACCACCGTTCCCACGAACTTGCCCATGTTGTAGAGCTTGGTGCAGAGCTTCTTTCCATGCAAGACGTCCTTCTCGCGGAAGGCGTTGTCCTCGCCCAGAGCGCAGGTGCACGCGTAATAGCGCATGGCGTCCGCCCCGAAGCTCTCCAGGATGGGCATGGGGTCGATGACGTTGTTCGACGAGGTGTGCATGGGCGTGCCGTCCGGCGCCATGATGAAGCCATGGATCATGATGTCGTTCCAAGGCCTCAGCCCGGTGATGAGATGTTCCCGTAGTATGGTGTAGAACGCCCAGGTGCGAATGATGTCGTGGGATTGCGGCCTTAGCGACATGGGATAGAGCTTCTGGAACTTCTTCTCATCGCGCATCCAGAAGGTGTTATATAAAGGAGAGATGGAGGAATCCATCCAGGTGTCGAAGACATCCGGGCACGGCTTCAGCTCGCCGCCGCATTTCGGGCAGCTCTCCGCCGGCGGCTTGGAAACGGTGGGGTCGATATAGCAATCCTCTTCCCTTGCAGGCATGACCTGACCGCACTTCTCGCATTCCCAGACGGGGATGGGCGTGGCGAAGTACCGCTGCCTGGAAATGACCCAGTCCCAGCCCAGGGAGTTGACCCAATCCTGCAAGCGGACCTTCATGAACTCCGGGTACCAGTGCAGCTCGTCGGCCAGGCGCAGCACGTCCTGCTTGAAATCCAGGGTCTTCAAGAACCATTGCGGTCGGGATAGGTATTCGATGGGCTCGTGGCAGCGCCAACAGATGGAGACGTTCTGCTCAAGGTCTTCCTGCTTGAGGATCAGTCCAAGCGCCTTCAGGTCCTCGATGACCTTCGCTCTTGCCTCCTTCACCTTTAACCCAGTGTACTGGCCGGCATGCTCAGTCATGTGACCTTGCTCATCGATCGCCTGCTCCAGAGCGAGGTTGTATTGGCGCACCCAATCCAGGTCCCCTTTGTCACCGATGGTGCAGATCATCACCACCCCGGTTCCGAAGTCCGGGTCCACCTTGTCGTCCGCGACCACCTTGACCTCTCGACCATAGATCGGCACCGTGAGCACGCGGTCAACCAGGTCTTTGAACCTGAGATCATCCGGATGAACGGCCACCAGCTGGCATGTGCTCAGCAGCTCCGGCCGAGTGGTGGCGATGAGCGCTCCCTCTCCGTCCCTCAGTCCGAAGCGGACGTAGTTGAGCTTGGTGACGTTGCTATCGTGCTCGACCTCGGCGTCGGCCAAAGCAGTGATGCAGCGGGGGCACCAGTTGACCGGCGCGGTGCCTTTGTAGACCAACCCTCGGTCAAGCATGCGCAGGAAGGTTATCTGGGTGATGCGACGGTAGGAGGGAGCGTCGGTCTGATAGTAGATGGTAGGGTCCATGCACGTGCCCAGGACCTCGAACTGCCTGGTCATCTCGGTGATGAACGACTGAGCGAACTCCGAGCACAGCTTGATGTACTCCTGCCGGGGGATGGAGAGCTTGGTGATGCCGTACTTCTTCTCCACCTTGACCTCCGTCGGCGTGCCGTTCACATCGAAGCACAGGGGGAAGAAGACGTTGAATCCCCTTTGCCTGTGATAGCGGGCGGCGAAATCGATGAGCGAATAGCCAGTGGCATGGCCGAGGTGCAGGGAGCCGGAGGTGTAGCGAGGGGGATTATCAACGCTATAGACCGGCTTGTCCGAGCTCGGATCGAAGTGGTGGATCTTCCATTCCTTCCATTTCGACTGCCACTTCTTCTCCGAGATCACGTGGTCATAGGACATAGGTGGGAAAGGGGAAAGGGGAGACGGAATAAAAAGGATTGGATGCGCTGGAAGCTCAAGTCTCCCGGCGGTTTCTCTTCCTCTTGGAGATGCGCTCCTCCTTCTTGTCCATCACCCGGGCGCCCAGGCGGTCCATGAGGTCCACCGTGGCCTTGGCCAGGTTCCAGTCCACCGCACTGCCGATGAACGTTCCATGCTCGGTGATCAACCGGGCGTTCAGGCTGTACTTGGCCGCGTTGCCGGTGACGTGATACTTGGTGACGTGCATGGTGAACAGCATAGGCTTGGTCACCTTGGCCGTCTTGGCCAGCCCGTTCTGGATCTCCCTCTCCATGACCTCCAGGGAGAATCGGTCCTCCGCCTCCAACCCGGTGATCTGGGTGTAGACATAGTCCCGTTTGCCGAAGGAGGCGAACAGCTCGATGAGGTCGTACATGGTGATGATGCCCACCAAAGTGTCCTTCTCCAACACCGGCAGGGTGGAGACGTTGTGCTCCAGCATGACGTTCACCGCGTCCCCGAGCGACTTCCCGGGCGCGATGCTGACGACCGCGTCGACCGCCACGGACCCGACCTTGACCTCCACCGGGTCGTTCTCTCCCACGATCTCGCCCTTGGTCTGTCGACGGGGACCGCCGTTCCAGGAGTAGTTGACGATGTCCTTGACCCCGATGATGCCGCTCAATCGGTCGTCCATGTCGACCACCGGCAGGGTCTGGATGTCCAGTTTGCGCATGATCTCCACCGCCCTCTTCACGGGGTCGTCCTCGCGCACCGTCTGGACGTTGGTGGACATGACATCCAGCACCTTCATGTTGCGGATGTCCTTGATCTTGGGGATGAGGGTGATCATACCCGCCCGGGTGATCACGCCAGCGATGTTCTTGTTCTTCATCACCGGCATCTGTCGGTAGCCGGTGGAGATGAACTGCTCCGCTACCAAGGTGATAGGGGCGGTCAGGGTGACCGGCGGAGGCATGTCCATGGCCGACCTGACCTTCATGCCCAACACCAGGTTCTTGCGGCGGATTATAGAGCTGAAGCTGATCACGCCCACGAGCTTCTTGCCCTCGGTGACCGGCATCTCATGCAGGTCCTTGGCCCGCATTCTAGCCACCACGTCGCTCAGTCCCATCTCCGGGTCCACGCTCTCGAACTTCTCCTCCACCAGGTCGTCGACCTTGAAGGCATCGATCTGGGATCGCAGGACCTCTCTCCTCTTCATCGCCTCGACGCTCTCGCCCATCATCTCATGCACGCTCCTTGCGATTCTTGTCCTCGGAACAAATGAATCTGATTCTTGATTCCCCGAACGGTTGCGACATGACCTTTACCTTAATATCCTTTGCACTTTGGCTTGGCCTAAGTTCTGTTCCACAGAGGTCTCAGGTCTTGAACTCCGCGAACGTCTTGTCCATATTGAGCAGGGCGATCAGGAATGGCACGACCTGCTCTTGTTTCACTCGGACCTGTTCCCTTGAGTCTCGATCTCGAACCGTGACAGTGCCATCCTCCAAGGTCTGGTAGTCCACGGTGACGCAGTACGGGGTGCCGATCTCGTCCATCCGCGCATACCTCCGTCCTATCGATCCGGAATCGTCAAAGCTCGTCTCCACTCCGATCCGTCGCAGCTGAGCGTCCAGCTCCGCGGCCACCTGGACCAGGTCATCCTTGCCCATGAGCGGGAACACGCCCGCCTTGATCGGCGCGGAGACGTTTGTGAGACGGAGCACCAGGTATTTCCCTTCTTTGTCCTCCTTCTCCGTATAAGCGTGTTCCAGGCAGGTGTACAATATCCGGTCCAGACCATATGAAGGCTCGATCACGTGGGGCACGAAGCTCTCTCCCGCCACCTTCTCCTTCACTTTGACCACATCGAAGCATTTTCTATCGACGGTGATTAACTGTCCTTCGACCTCCACTTCGATGCCGTCCCTGCCAACGCGGGATACGTCCGCGCTCTCCAGAGCCTTGCCGATCAGGGACGACTTGGCCTTGAACTGCGGCCCCAAGAGGCCGTACTTCGGCTTGATGACCTCCTTCTCCACCTCCGTCGGCGTCTCAAAGCGCTTGAAGGCGGTCATGTTCACCTTGGAATGTTCGATGTGCCGGGACAGGTCCCAGCAGCCTCTGTCGGCTACGCCGACTATCTCAGTCCAACCGAAGGATAGCAGTGCTTCCGCATCCCAGCAGTCGGTGGCGTAATGGGCCATTTCGTTCTTCAGATGCTGCCTGAAGCGGAGGCGCTCCGGGTCCACGCCCACCTCTGTGAGGAAGCGCTGCGTGAACCAGAGGAAGTAGGCCAAGGTCTCGTTGGCGATGATGCGGTTCTCCACCGCTTCTCGAAGCGGCATCTGGACCTCCTTGTCCCCTGGGTCATTGGGGACCAATCGCAGGAGGTCGTTCTTGACCGCGTCGTAGCGGGGCCAGGTCTTGTCCTTCGGGTCGACGAACAGCTCCGCCTCCATCATGTTGAACTCCCGAAGGCGGATCACGCCTTGTCGGGGGGAGATCTCGTTCCGGTAGCCGCGGCCCACCTGAATGACCCCGAAAGGCAGCTTCTCCCGCATATGGCGGTAGAGTGAGTTGAAGTTGACGAAGATGCCCTGAGCCGTCTCTGGTCTCAGGAAACCAACCCGGCCGGCGGAACCCGGGCCGATGGTGGTCTTGAACATGAGATTGAAGTCCTCCGCCTGGGACAGCTCGCCCCCGCAATCTGGACACTTCACCCCCTGAGCAAGGATATGTTGGTCGATCTCAGCCAGCGAGAGCGTACCAGAGTTCGGGTGCAGGTCCTGGAGCAGATGGTCCGCTCTGAAAGGCGTTTTGCACTGAGTGCAAGTGACCAGCTTGTCCGAGAACTGGTCCACGTGCCCGGAGGCTTTGAAGACCGCCTCGGGCCCGATGGTGTCCGAATCTATCTCGATGAACCCCTCGCCCAGGGTATAGGCCTTGCGCCAGGCATTGGTGATGTTGTTCTTCATGGCCGTGCCCAATGGCCCGTAGTCGTACAGTCCGGCGATGCCGCCGTATATCTCGTATGCTGGCCAGATGAACCCCCTGCGCTTGCACAGGGAGAGGATGTCCGCCGAGTTCATTCTCGTTCACCACATAGCACGGAGATGACGTCCAGGTCGTAAATCATAGCCAGGAGGTGATCTTTCGAGTCCCTCACCGGCAACTGCCCGAAGTCGTTCTTCCTCATGATCCTTGCCGCCTCGGAGACCGAGGTCTTGCGGAAGACAGTGGTGGGGTTCTTGACCATGATGCTCCTAACTGGCACTCCGGGAAGCTCGATCTTGGACACCTCATACCAGAGCTTCATCACATTGCGAAGGCCTTCCCAGCTCCATTCATCCTCGTCCTGCCCGCTGCCCATGTCGGCCACGACCACCGAATCGTTGATGAACGAATTGTTGAAGATGTCCCGGTCGGTCAGGATGCCTACCAGTCTCCCTCTATCGTCCAATACTGGCAGCGCGTTCACCTTGCTCACTTTCAGTGTGATCAAGGCGACCGCCAGAGGCGTGTCCTCGTAGATGGGAACGCAGGTGGACTTGATGACCGTCTCCACCGCCTTCTGAAAGTTCCTCTTCTCCACCACCGCGAGCAGGTCGGTAGGGGTAACTATCCCCACTAGCCGATTCTTCTCCACCACGGAAAGGTGATGGATATGGCTATTGCAGAAGATCTTGGCCGCCTTCTCCACTAAGTCCTTCGGACCGATGATCGGAGGGTCGCGGGCCATCAGCATGGCCAGCTGGTCCTCGTCCGGCTTGTCGAAGATGTCCTGCCTGGTGATCATGCCCGAAAGGGCCCCGTCCGTCCGCTTCACCACCGGCAGCCCGGTGAGGTTGTGCTTGACCATTATGCGGAGCACCTCGTCCCTGCTGCCAGGCACCTGTGCTACGATGGGATTGGCGGTCATGACCTCGCCTACTGTGGTCATAGAGATTCACCTCGAGGAAAGCGTATCACCAATACGGGGCAAGAGGCGAAACGCACCACCTTTTCCACCGTGCTGCCCAGCAGGAGCTTGGAGATGCCGGTCCGTCCGAGCGTTCCCATTACTATCAGATCGTAATCCTTGGAGGCATCGATGATATTGCGCGAGGGCGAGCCCTCTTCGATCTTGACGCTGACTTTCAGGCCCATGCTTGCACCAAGAGCGCGCACGTACTCCACCGCATCCTTCCCCTCGTTCTCCAGAAGGGAATAGACGCTCACTATGGTTGAATCCATGGGAAAGTTGATGAAGGAGGTCTGGTCCACCACGTATAACGCGGTCACATCGGCATCGCTCGTCTTGGCCAGTTCCAGTCCCTTCTTGATCGCTTCCTTGGTGTACTCGCTTCCGTCCGTGGGTATCAGTATCTTCTTGAAGGGTGTCATCGCGGTCCACTCCATAGCTCCAGTCCCATGCATACCATGAGAGGGTCGGCCGAGCTCCCTCGCAGCACCAGGTCCGTGGCCGGATCACCGCCAAGGGGCCGGGTTACCATGAAGTCGCAGGGCATGCCAGGTTCAATACCTATGGGTATCTTTTGATTTAATAATTTCCGGCCACTGGAAATGGCCATATCGAGCACCGAGCGGATATCCTTAACACCCTGCGTCCGGAGCAGCCTAGCCGCGAACTCCATCTCCACCAGGATATCGGGAAGGGCGAGCATGGCATTGTCCGTGCCCAGGGCCACGTTCGCTCCCTTTTCCAACATGGTGGCCAGGGGGGGCAGATTGCCGAAGAACATATTGGAGCGGGGACAGGCCACAATCGGCACCTTCGCCTGCGCACAGGACTCTATGTCCGATCCCGTAGCCTGGGTCATATGCACGACGAAAGCAGGTTCGAGGTCGAGCACCTGGTCGATGTCCTCGCGCACTCTCTCGCTGGCATGGATGGCGAATAGCTTGCCCTGGGAACGAACGAAGGCTGAGAGGTCGTTCAGCGTCCCGTAATCCCAATCGGAGATGCTCGACACTCCTATGCCATCGGCGACCTGCAGTATCTTTCGCACCTCCTCCTTGTCGAATGTGAGGCTCACGGGCCGCCCCATGATGGTCGGCTCGGGCTTTCCCCGGGCGAGGGAGAGCATCCGGGCGCCCGTCTCTCCACCCTCGCGGAAGTCGATGTAGCGCGAAACCCCTCGACCTCGCATGAGCGCACCCATTCGCAGCAGGGCCTGGAAGATCTCATCTTCGCTCGCTCTGCCTAGCATTCGATGCTTCAGGCCGTTCGGCGGCGCCACCAGGTCCTCGAGGCACATGGAGAGGTCCATCGGAACGATGCAATCCGCCAGATGGGTGTGCGCGTTCACCAGGGTGGGGGTGATGACCCCTTCCACGATGGAAGTCTCGGGTCGGCCCTTGGCCACCTCCACCACGACCCCATCCTCAAAGCCGACATACCCGTCGATGAAGCCTTCTTGGGTGAGGACCTTCCCGGAGGCGCAGCGCATGGTGGAATGCATACAACCCAGGATATTTCAATCTGCCACCCGCGCCTTCCAAAAGGGTTTTATATGACGCCTCTTCTCACCGGGCAAGAGGTATGCCAATGGCAGCAAAGGTCAAGGCAGAGGACTGTGTCGGGTGCGGCGCCTGCGAGGATGCTTGCCCTCAGGGTGCGATCGAAGTGGACGAGATCGCGGTCATCAACGAGACGGACTGCGTGGACTGCGGCGCCTGCGCCGACGAGTGCCCGAACTCCGCCATCGTGGTCGACAAGTAATCTCTTTCGTTTTCTTAGGGAATCAAGGGCGCCCATGCGCCCACCCAAGATTTCGCCATCTATCTGGTCAGCCAGGCGTCCAATGGAAACCCGGGCAACTCAGGCCCAGTACGGTTTCTGAATGTACTTGAAGGCGCTGTTGGCGGCCGTTGCCCCTTCCCCGCAGGCGGTGACGATCTGCTTGTATTTGCCTGGGTAGACTGCAATGTCCCCGCAGGCGAAGATCCCCCGCCTGGAGGTCTTCATCTCGCTATCCACCGCGATCAGGCCTTTCTCCAGTCTCACGCCCCAGTTCTTGGCGTCCTCGTGCTCGATGGCGAACCCGATGTTGATGATGACCATGTCGGCCGGGATCTCCTCAGACGTCGGCGGTTCTCCTGATCTGATGACCACGCTCTCCACTCGGTCCTTTCCCTTGATCTCCTCGATCTCGGAGCATAGATAGGTCTGGACATGCGAGGCTTCTAGTCTCTCCACGAAGCAGGCGTCGGCACGGAACGACTCCCGGCGATGCACCAGGCAGACATCGGCCACCTCGCAGGCCATGAGCGCCATCTCCAGGGCGCTGTTGCCACCTCCTACGAAGATTATCTTCTTTCCGTGGAGCTCGCTCTTGTCTGGGAGCTTGTAGAACACTCCCCGGTTCACGAATTGGTCCTCGCCCGTCACCCCGAGCTTCTTCGGACGGTTGGAGCCCGCACCGGTGGAAATGATCACCGCTCTGGTCAGATAGGATGATCTCTCTGTGAAGACCCGAAGTCCCTCTCCCTCGTCCAAGATGTTGACGGCGCGCTCCTTCACCTTCAGCTCGCACCCCGCTGCCCGGGCATGGGCGATGAGCCGCTCCGCCATCTCCCTGCCTTCCAGGTTCTCTATGCCCGGGTAGTTGGCTATCCCCTTGCCCGGGTAGATGCTCATGGGCTGGCCTCCAGCCTCTTCGGCCTCCAGGATTATGGCCTTGAGCTTGCGCATGGCGGCGTATATGCCAGCGGTCAGACCGCCCGGTCCCGCCCCGAGGATCACCAGGTCGCAATCCATTGAGCATCGGTATGGAGCACCCGCCTAAAAAAGTGTCGTCTGGCACCAGCTCCCCTCCACCTCGCCTTTCGTCTCGTGAAGATCAGTGCGGCGGGCCGAGAGGGTCTTATCTCCGATATGCGATTCTCAATCGACCGGTTCCCCATGAGATTCCGAGCCTTCATCGCCGTGAATATCGACCCCTTGCCTCCCCTGCTCGATTTCAACCGAGAGCTGATGGACGTGGGTCGTGGCCTCAAACCGGTGGAGATGGAGTCGGTGCACATCACCCTCAAGTTCCTTGGCGACATCGATGATGCGCTCGTTCCTCGGATCGTTGAATGCATGCGCTCCTCCGCGACAGGCATCTCCCCTTTCGAAATCAGGGTCCAGGGGTCCGGGGTCTTTCCCTCCCGTTCGAACGCCAAGGTCGTATGGGCCGGCCTGGAGGGCGCTGAGCCATTGCGACTGATGACGCAGCGTTTGGAGTCATGCCTTGAGCCCCTTGGCTTCCCTAATGAAGATCGGGAGTTCAAGGCGCACCTCACCATGGCAAGGGTCAAGGACCCGCGAGCGTCCGCGGACGCGGCCCGGGTGGCGGACCTATACAAGGAAATCGAGTTCGGAACGCAGCCAGTGAGAGAACTGCGATTGAAGAAGAGCGTCCTCAGCCCTCGTGGCCCCACCTATAGCGACGTGGCGACCGTTCTTCTCGGCCTTTAGGTCTCATCGCCTTCGAAGAGGGCGAAGCTTTCCTGCTTTATCAGCTCCGAGGGCGGATGCTCCTTGACGAAGTCGGTGCTGTAGTGTCCAGAGCGGAAGGCCTTCGAGCGCACCACCAGACGGTGGTAGGGGATGGTGGTCTTCAGTCCGGTCAGCGTGAAGCGGTCCAAGGCGTCCCTCGCCCGGATGAGCGTCTCGTTGCGGTCTTGGCCCCAGACTATGAGTTTCGCCAGCATGGGGTCGAACTCCGTGGGCACCACATATCCCTCATAGGCGTGGGAATCGACCCGGATGCCTTCTCCCGCTGGCTCGATGTACTTATCGATCCTGCCCGGCGAGGGAAAGAAGTTGTTGAACGGGTTCTCCGCGTTCACCCGGAACTCCATCGCCGCTCCCCGTGGCTTCGCTCCACGCAGCTCTTCTCCCACATCTTTGTCGGAGGCGATCTTGAGCTGTACTTCCACCAGATCCAATCCGGTCACCTGCTCCGTCACTGGATGCTCAACTTGGATACGGGTGTTGGCCTCCATGAAGTAGAGTTCACCGCCGGCGCTCATCAAGAACTCGAAGGTGCAAAGCGAGTGATAGCCCGCTTTCATCAATGCCTCTTCTATCTTGGGAAAGAGCTCCAGCCGCATCTCCTCGGTCACAGAGCAGGAAGGCGTTTCCTCCACCAGCTTCTGGTTGCGCCGTTGGACGGAGCACTCCCTTTCTCCCAGGCAATAGCCGTTCCCTTGGCCGTCCCCAACCATCTGGAACTCGATGTGATGCGGTTTCACGACCCGACGCTCCATGAAGATCTGGGGGTCCTTGAAGGCCTTGTCCGCTTCTGCTTGGGCTGACTCAAAGGCCTGGTCCATCTCCTCCTCCTTCTCCACTACCCTCATCCCCCTTCCTCCGCCTCCGCCGGCGGCCTTGAGCATGATCGGATAACCGATTCGTATCGCCTCGCGCTTGGCCTCCTCCGCCGAATTAAGAGGTTTGAGGGTTCCAGGGGTGGTGTGGATCCCGTGCTTCTCCATGAACTCCCGGGCGTCGAGCTTGCTGCCCAAGAGGGACATCGCTCGGGCGCTTGGACCTACGAAGGTGATGCCTGCGTCCTCGCATCGCCGGGCGAACTCCGCCTTCTCGGAGAGGAAGCCGTATCCGGGATGGATGGCGTCCACCTTCATCCTCTCGGCGACCTCCACGATAGCGTCGATGTCCAGATAGCCTATGATGTTCTTGTCGCTGTGAAGTTCCACCGCCTTGTCTGCCAGGTGGACGTGCTTGCAGTGCTGATCGATGGCAGTGTAGATCGCGACGGTGGGGATGTTGAGGCGCTTGCACGTCCGCATCACCCGGATGGCGATCTCTCCTCGGTTGGCGACCAGTAATCTCTTGAACACTTCAATTCCTCTTCAGGGGACGGTGTGGCATGGTAAGGTTTCTCTCGGTATCATAGACGCCGCTTTTAAGCTTTTCAGTAGGCTTGGCTCGGTAAGGCTACGAGTAGCCGCGGTGGATATCACCTGTTCTGTGAAATCAGCACCGATGACTATGTTGGTGAGGCGGAAGCAGATCGAGAGCGATCGGAACGGGGGGGATCGAAGGGCTGCCCTTGCAGCTCATGATCATCGTCCTGATCGCGGGCATAAGCATGGCGATAATCCTCGGCTGGACCAACGGGCTGGGAGCCCCGAGGACGATTGCGAGCGTGAACTCGGACCCGTCGGAGATAATCGTGGCCGATGCCAACGGTGACGGTCTCTACACCAATGATGGCCTGGACATAGCGGTCTTCGTCGTGGACAACGAGGGCAAGGGCGTCGAAGGCGCCACGGTAGTGCTCGAAGGGGGCGGGGTGACCACGGATGATGGCAAGACCCCGCACGCCACCACCGATCAGCAGGGCAGAGCGAGCTTCTCATCCCTATGCGTATCGAAATACGGCCGGTCCGTTTCATTCGTGACCGTGACGGTGGTGAAGAGCAACTTCGTCTCCACGGCCTCGCTCACCATCCCAGTCATAGCGGAGTGATTCGATGTCCGTTGACCGCCGAGCCCTGGAGGGGATGCCGATGAAGCTGCTGATCACCTCTGTTCTCATCTCCATCACCCTGCCTTCGGTTCTGGGTGCGCTCCAGGGCTATGAGAGGGCGGCCAGGATCGAGGAACTGAAAGCCCAGGTCCAGCGCATACGCTCGGCCGCTCTCTCGGCCTTCCTGGGGGGCCCTGGTAACATCCGCACGGTGCCTGTAGACCTTGCGGTTGAGTCATCCGGAGGAGGTGCAGCCATAGAACTGGGCGGCTCTCCCGATTCGGCGGAATCGACCGCCATCCGTTACTACTGGTACGGCACTCAATTGGGGAGCATCTTCCTCCTTGACCCGAGGGTGCCCATAGTGCCATGGACAGGCGGGAACGTGCGCATCGATGCCGCGCACTCTCAGATCACCCTGGAGTGCATGCAGGTGGAGGACGACACCTACATCGCCATGGAGATGAGCTCCTGTTAGAGTTCCTTCTCTCCCGGGTGATGATGGCGGTCTTGGGGGTGGGCGTCATCTCGTTGGTTCTTTCATCGTTTGGCGCGCTAGATTCCACAGCGAAGGAACAAGCCATGCGAAATGCGGCAGATGGCATTGCCGCAAGGATGAACGCCCTAGGGTCGCTCGATCATCCGGCCATGGTCCGCCTTAGGGTGGCGGACATGCTGCCCGAGGACGGTTGCCTGCTGGTCATCGAGAAGGATATCGTGATTGTCAGGCACGAAGGGGTATCGAAATCAGCATCGCTCCTCGAGGACGTCGTCCTTCGGGGAGAGGGCTCAAGCAGCGGCAACGAGATTATCGCCGACGCGGGCGATGAACTGGTATTGGAGCGGGTGATGGAGAACGGTTCTCTTTTGACCGTGGTTCATTTGGAGAAGGTGGCGACCATCTCCTTGACCGCGTCGATGAACACGTCGCAGTCCCGGTCGTCATTGTAGATGTAGAAAGAAGCGCGGGCGCAACCGCTCAATCCTCTGGAAACGAAGTATGGATGGCAGCAATGCATGCCCGAGCGGATCATGACCCCTGCCATATCATCCAGGATCATGGCCACATCGTGGGAGCTCATGTCTTTCACGTTAAAGGAGAAGATGCTTCCCCTGCTCCGGGCATCGGCGGGTGCCAGCACCTGCAATCCCGGCACGTCCTTCAGAGCCGCCGTGACCCGGTGGTTCAGATGCAGGTCGTGCTCGGCCACCTCTTCCATGCCCACCCGACCAAGGTAGTCCACGGCCGCTCCTGTCCCTATCACTCCTGAATAGTTCATGAGTCCAGCTTCGAATCGTTCAGGTGGAGGGAGCAGCTCCGCCCCTTCGAAGGTGGTCGTGCTCACTCCCCCACCACCGGTGATGAGCGGTTCCAGTCGACGAAGCAGCTCCTTCTTGCCCCAGAGAACCCCCACGCCCGAGGGACCGAGCATCTTATGCACCGAGAGCGCATAGAAATCCGCGTCGAGGTCGTTCACATCGACCTTCATGTGCGGCACGGCCTGTGCCCCGTCCATGAGCACCAGCGCGTCATGGTCATGGGCCACCTCCGCCACTTCTTTGGCGGGAATGCTGACACCGTTCACGTTGTTCGTGTGCACCATGCTCACCACCTTGACCTTCCTGGACATCTTCTTCTTGAACTCCTCCAGGTCGAAGATGCAGGTCTCAGGGGTGCTCACGAACTCTCTCCTGATCCCCACCAGACGCTCGAGCTGCTGCCAAGGCACGAGGTTGCTGTTGTGTTCCATATCCGAGGTCAGCACCTCATCCCCTCTCTTCAGACCCAGACCTTTGGCCACGAGGTTGAGGGCCTCTGTGCAATTCTTTGTGAAAACGATCTCGTCAGCGCTGCTGGCGTTCAAGAAGCGGGACATCTTCTCCCTGGCCTCGTCCACTTCGATGGAGACCTGCGTCGCCAATCGATGCACGCTCCTTCCTCCGCAGGCCGGGTATTCAGTGTAGTACTTGTTCACGGCCTCGATGACCGGCCGGGGGCGCAGCGTCTGGCATGCGCTATCTAGGTAGATAGGCGTTCTTTCCCCCAGGCAATAGATGGGGAAGTCCTCCCTGATCCTCGCAACATCCATGTAACGCCTGAATCATCCCTCCTGCCTATATCTTATTTCGCCGCGCTTGCGAAGCGACTCGGAAGGAAGGCCAAGCTCAGGTGCCAATAAATAGGCACTAGGTGGAATCAAGGTGAGGAGGGAGCGAACGCTGCGCGTGTATTTCGACAACAGCGCCACTACTGCTGTAGACCCCAGAGTGCTCGAGGAGATGCTGCCTTATTTCACCGAGCGGTATGGCAACGCATCGAGCATGCACTCCTTCGGAAGGGAGGCTTATAACGCCCTAGAAGGTGCCAGAGAGAGAGTGGCCAAGGCCATAGGCGCCTCCGCCCGGGAGATAGTATTCACTTCCGGAGGAACGGAATCGGACAACCTGGCGTTGCAGGGAGCCGCTTATGCGAACCAGGGCAAGGGAAAACATATCATAACCTCGGTCATAGAGCATCACGCCGTCCTGAGCACCTGCCACTTCCTGGAGGGCCATGGGTTCCGCGTAACCTACCTGCCCATCGACCGGCAGGGGTTGGTGGATGTGGAAAAGGTGAAGGAGGCGATGAGCAAGGAGACCATCCTGGTCTCCATCATGGCCGCCAACAACGAGATCGGGACCATTCAGCCAATTAGGGAGATTGGGGCTATTGTGCAAGAGGTGGGGGCGGTATTCCATACCGACGCGGTGCAAACCATCACCAAGCTTCCCTTGCATGTATCCAAGGACAACCTCCAACTCATGGCCATCTCCGCCCATAAGTTCCATGGGCCCAAGGGCGTAGGTGCCCTGTACGTCCGCAAGGACGTGAAGCTCCGTCCGCTGGTGTACGGTGGAGGCCAGGAGAGGGGGCTTCGTTCGTCCACCGAGAACGTCCCTGGCATCGTGGGCCTTGGGAAGGCCTTGGAGATCGGCGTGGCGGAGATGGAGGAGAGCGCGGAGAGAATGTCGCGCATCCGCGACAGGATCATCGAAGGCACGCTCTCCAAGGTCCAAGGAAGCTACTTGAACGGACATAGGAACAGAAGGCTTTGCAACAACGCGCATTTCCGTTTCGATCGGGTGGAAGGAGAGGCCCTGGTCCTAAGCCTGGATGTGAGCGGCATCGCGGCATCCACTGGCTCCGCCTGCTCCACCCGCAGCACAGAGACATCCCACGTTCTGAGGGCACTGGGGATCCGGCCCGAGGAGGGACGGGGCTCGTTGCGCATATCCCTGTCCAAATTCAACACCATGGAGGAGGCGGACCTGTTTCTAGCAGAGCTTCCTGAGGTAGTGGAGAGGCTGAGACTCCTCGTTCCTCGAGGTGCCATGACCTTCAGAGCCTCGGGAGGAGGATGATCTTGGCCTACGGCCCCAAAGTAATGGAGCACTTCACCCGACCCCGGAACGTGGGGGAGATGAAGGACGCTGACGGCGTGGGCAAGTTCAGCAATGACGTGGACGGGGACATCGTGGTCATCTCCATTAAGGTGAAAGACGAGATCATCACCGACATCAAGTTCCAGGTCTTCGGCTGCGCGGCGGCCATCGCCTCCAGCAGCGTGTTCACGGAGATGGTCAAAGGGAAACGCATCGAGGAGGCTTTGAAGGTCACCAAGGAGGGCATTTCCGAGGCATTGGACAACTTGCCGTCGGAGAAGGTGGAATGTTCGGTCCTCGCTCCGGACGCCCTCCGGGAAGCGGTGGGTGATTATCGGAGCAGGCAGGGACGAGGATTCAATACCACGTACGAGGTTCCTCATCCGAAATCATGAATCCGTTGAGCACGAGAGTGGCGTCGCTCGAACTTGCGAACCCTACCATGCTCGCCTCGGGTATGATGGGCGAGACCGGTGCCTCCCTGGTGGCGATCGCCGAAGCGGGAGCGGGAGCGGTCGTCACCAAATCCGTGGGACTGGAACCGAGGAAGGGCTACGAGAACCCGACCTTGGTCGAGCTGGAGGGGGGCTACCTGAACGCCATGGGCCTCCCCAACCCAGGCATCGATGCCTACAGGGAGGAGATGCTGGTTGCGAGAGGCGCCAAGGTGCCGATAATCGGAAGCGTGTTCGCGACGACGCCCGAGGACTACGCCCTCTTGGCCTGGAAGATGCAGGACTACGGCGCGGCCGCAGTGGAATTGAACCTGAGCTGTCCACACGCCAAGGGGCTGGGAATGGAGATAGGCGTTGATCCCACAGCGGTGAGGAGGATCGTCCGGGAGGTCAAGCAGACGGTCAAGATCCCCGTACTGGCCAAGCTCACCCCCAACACCCACCGTCTGGCCGAGGTGGGAAAGGCGGTGGAGGAGGCGGGAGGGGATGGCATCGTGGCCATCAATACCCTCAGGGCCATGGTCATCTCGGTCGAGGCGAAGAGACCGATCCTCTCCAATAAGGTGGGAGGTCTATCGGGTCCAGCCGTCCGGTCGATCGGGGTGCGCTGCGTGTACGAGCTCTATGAAACGGTGGAGATACCTATCATCGGGGTGGGGGGAGTGGAGTCCTGGAGGGACGCCGTCGAGTATATGATGGCCGGGGCGACGGCCGTACAGATCGGAAGTGCCATCGGGCGAAAGGGCCTGAGCGTGTTCCAGGTCATCGTCCAGGGATTGCAGGAATACCTGGAAAGAGAAGGCCTGGAGAATATCGGGGACATCGTGGGGGTGGCCCATGACTAGACAAGATATGGTCACAGTCACATCCGTCACCCATGAAGGGCAGGGCATCTGCACCCTCAGGTTCGAGCTCGACCGTTCCGTGATGCCAGGGCAGTTCCTCATGGTGTGGGCACCTGGTGTCGATGAGATACCGATGTCCGCCTCCTTCATCTACGGAGAGAAGGGCATCACGGTGCGCGAGGTCGGCACGGCGACGAAGGCGCTCGTTGCATGCCAGAAAGGCTCGCTTCTGGGTGTTAGGGGGCCCTACGGCAACGGCTATCAGATCGAGCAGGGCCGGGGACTAATCATCGGCGGGGGAACGGGAATGGCCTCGCTGCTCCCGGTGGCGGATTTCATCGGCGACAGGGAGCAGGTCGACATTCTCGTCGGGGCGAGGACCGCCCCCGAGCTGATCTTCGTGGAAAGGGCAAGAGCGCTCTCGGAAGAGGTGCATCTGTCCACGGACGACGGCTCCATGGGGATGAGAGGGACGGTGGTGGAGATGGCGGCCAAGCACCTGGAGAAGAAGCGCTACGACATGATCTACGCCTGCGGTCCAGAGCGCATGCTGCAGGCCGTGCTGGCGCTGTGCGAAAAGAAGAACGTGCCATGTCAGCTCTCCTTGGAGCGCTTCATGAAATGCGCCTCTGGGCTCTGCGGCTCATGTGTGATCGACGGCTTACGGGTCTGTGCTGATGGGCCGGTCTTCCAGGGTCAGCAGCTGCGCCATCTGAGCGAGTTCGGCATCTGGAAGCGCGACGAGTGCGGCGGCCGGGTCAAGCTTTGAAATGCTCCTCTGGATGCATGACCTCTTTGACCAGTTCCTCGAAGTCCGCATCGCTCACTCGGCCTTTGATCTCGCCCAAGGCCTTCACTTTCAGCAGGATGCGTGCCACCTGCTCCTCGTTCGCTTCCACCCCCAGGTCCTCCAGGCGCTTCCTGATGTAGGTCGCTCCGGAATGTTTGCCCAGTAGCAGATGACGCTTATTGCCCACTGCCTCCGGGGGAATGGACTCATAGGTCAGGGGGCAGTTCAGGACCGCTGCCACATGAATGCCCGACTCGTGAGAGAACACGTTCTCCCCGACCAACGGATGGTTCCTGGCGATCGGGACCTTGGAGTACTCCGCTACCATGTCCGAGAGCTCCTTCAGCTCGGACAGGTCGATGCCTAGGTCCACACCATAGACGAACTTCATCGTGGAAACGAACTCCTCCAGAGGAACGTTGCCCGCTCGTTCTCCTATCCCATTGACGGTCGTGGTCACGGCCTTGGCGCCGGCTTTCACGCCTGCGATGGCATTGGCCAAGGCAAGTCCAAAGTCGTTGTGAAGGTGCACCGAGACATTGGTCTTGAAGGTGGACGTGATTTCGCTCACTATAGTGGAGACGGCCTCGGGCGAAGCGCAGCCCACCGTGTCCGTGATGCCCAGCCGGACCGCGCCTCGCTCCTCTGCCACTTTGTATACTTGCTTTAGGAATGATATTTCCGTGCGGGTCGAGTCCTCACAGCTGAGCGCAGCCCTGACACCTCTAGAACGGCAGTAATCAAGGGTCTCGCCGACCTTCTCCAGAACGTAATCCCGCGGTTTGTTGAACTTGTAGCGCAGGTGGATGTCTGAGGTGGCGATGAACAGAAGGACGACATCCACTCCCGCGTCCACCGCCGCGTCCACGTCCCCTTTCACGAGCCGGGAGAGGGCCAAGATCTCAGCGTCCAGGCCGAGCTTGGTTATGGCACGTATGGTGCGCTTCTCGCCTTCCGAGACCGCCGGGAAACCCGCTTCGATCTGAGGAACTCGGATAGCATCCAACTTCCGGGCGATGGCCACCTTCTGCTCCAGACTGAAGGCCACTCCAGGCATCTGCTCGCCATCTCGCAGGGTCGAATCGTAGACACTGATATCGTGAAGGTCCAGCTTGGGATTGTAGGGACTGAGGGCGAATCGCTCCATGGATGGACCCTACTGCCTAATGCAAAATAACCTTTCCGTTCCGGGACAAGGCTAATGCCCCCCACCTGCCTACGAGACGCCGTGGACTTCCGCATCGGCAGCGACGGCAACCCGAACTTCATCCAGGTCCAACATGGTCTATTGGTCATCAACGTGCCCCGGTCGATATTCAAACGCGATACCGCCGTCTTCCGCGAACCCCAGGCATCTGATTTCATGCAGACGCTGGTGCGCCGATATCCCTGGCTGACACCAGGCGCCATAGAGGTGATAAGGACGGAGGCCCAGGAGACCATGAGGGCGATCGTCGAGCTGGAGGAAGGGGCGGTTCGTCGGGGGAAGCGGCTGCTGGAGGAGAGAAGGCCGACGGCCGCCATCGACGTACTGGACGAATACCTCTCCGGACACGAAGAAGACGTAGACGCCTGGGAGTTGAAGGGAGAGGCACTTTTCATGCTGGGCGAGAGCGAAGAGGCTTTCCGGTGCTTCGCCCGAGCCAGGAAGGCGATGAAGACCTCTAGCCAACCTTCTCGGCATCTTTCAAGAGCGCGTTGACCGCGTCCGCCACCTCTCTCACCGTCGCCCCCCAGGGGATCACCGCCGTCTTGCCTTCCAGTTCGAATCCTTCGCGGACCTTGCAGCACTTGACGATGCGGTATCTCTCATCCTTCTGGGCTAGATCGCGGGCGCACATGTTGATGAACTTCGGCTTCTCCTTGTAGATCGACTGGAAGATGCGGCGGGACAGGTCACAGCCGACCAGTGTGACATCCTTCGGCGACCTCGGTGTCTCGTCAAGGAACAACACCTCTTTGGCGGTGGTGATGCCCGACGCCCGGCAGGGGAACATGACTTTGGAAGTGGCGACCTGCTTCTCCAGCAGGTTGAGATTGATGACATCCAGGACCGGAAAGACAGGCAGGTCCACCAGACCGGCGGAGAGGGCTTTCTCCAGCAGCACCATGAGCTTGGAAGGAGTGGGCGGAATGACGTCCAGCACATGAAGTTCGATGATCTCGGTCTCTTGCGCAAATGAGACGTGATTGAACAAGCCCTGCACCACCACGGTCTTGCCCGGGTGCTGTCGGGCTACCTTGGCCATTTGCGATCGGCTCAGCACATCCAATTCCTCGTTCTTGACGAAGACCGTGCCCTCTGGCAGGGAAATGACCTTATGCGCGCAGATGGGTCGGAATAGGTCCGTGCCTCCCTCCTTGAACACCCGGATCACAGAATGCTGCTCTCCGTTCCTCAGGATGATGAAATCGGTGCGGGTGTAGGCCTTCTTTCCCAGGGCATGTCTGTCGATGTTGTCCTGGGTGAGCTCGAAATTGACCTCGCGAACCGAGACGTCCTTACAGTGGTCCGGGAACATCGAAGCCCCCTAATCCGCTAGCAACGGAAATACTTGCCTTCCCTCGGGGACCAGCAGGTCGGCGCAACGGAAAAGATTGATATACGATGTAAAGGCTGTTCCACGCCGAGGCCGGGATGACAGAGCGGCCATGTGGCGGACTGCAGATCCGCATACCCGCGTTCAAATCGCGGTCCCGGCTCCATCCGCCATCCGGTTCTGAGGAAGATTAACTATCAATAGCGGCGAGGGCGTTCTCACGTTCGCATGAAGGGCCGGGAATTGGTGGAGTTCGTCGCCGGGAAGCGAGTGGAGATGATCAAAGGTGAGGTCAAGGAGACCTTTCCCGGTGCGGAAATCGCCTGCTCCATGATCGGAGAAGGCCGCGCTCACATACTCATCGTTTATGAGGGGGTCGTGATCGGCGAGGAGTTCGTGGAGACTGGCGAGTCATGGAAGAAAGAGGAGCGGAGGAAGGAGTACCTGCGCACCCTCATCAACAAGGCTCGGCTGGTCATCGTGGTGCCCGAGAGGCATGTGCGCTCGGCGCGCATGCGTCTTCTGGAGTTCAACCACTGGTGGCTCTTCTATTATTTGGTCTTCTCTTACGATCAGGCTGGTAATATCAAGCATTTTGGAAAGCCTGGACCATGCTTGCCAGAGCGAGGCTACGCCTAGTGATCCGCGGTGGTCTGAGAGCGTCTCATCCGTGATGCACCCTCAGCGTTTGCCCTTTCCTTTCCCGGGGGCGCACCTGCCCGCAGGTTCCTCGTCCCACTCCTCAAAGAGCTGGCTGATGCCTTTCTTGGCCACCGACCAGGTGGGCACTCCTCCAGTCAGCACGGCCACCTGCAGCGCTTCTACGATCTCATCCTTGCTGGCACCGAAATTCTTGGCCACCTTGGCCTGGGGATAGACGCAGTCCTCGCACATGCGCACCGCCACGCAAGCAAGGGCGATGAGTCGTTTCGTCTTGCGGTCTAGGGCGCCATCCTCCACCATGATGCGGTCCATCTCCCCGATGAGCACTGCCAGCTCAGGGTTGTGCTGTTTGATGTGGTGCAACGTCGCCGGGGTGAATCCGCACATCTTGCCGCTCAGTTCTTTTACAGCCTTCTCTGCATTCTCTTTCGACTTAGCCATAGTACGTAGACTCCACGAGCAATAATAAAAGCCTGTCTCACCTCCATTGGCATACGACCGGGCGAACCCGTTAGTTGGAAACAAAGAGCTTCTTATAGCATCGTCACCCATCAATTTCAACTTCGAAGCATCTTGGGAAGAAGAGAATGTCGGTCTCTGGGCGTGGGCTGGTAGTGAGCGTCGTCCTCTTTGTGGTGCTTTCGAGCTTCATGTCCACCCTAGCCAGCTCAACCTCCTTGGCGGTGACCGGAGGAATGAGCCAGGCCGAGCACGATATAGTAAATCAGATCAAAGGCGAATCCATCGCCCGCAGCGCCTCCCACATGGAGAACCTGGCCAAAGCGAACTTCGCTTCTCGTTCGGCAGGCTCGTTGGGAGCGAACCAGACCGCCGACTGGATACTATCCAGCTTCATATCTGCTGGCCTATCTGCCGCCAAGGAATATTTCCCGTTCATAACCTGGGACCTGATGTCTAGACCATCACTGGTCGTGGACCGGGATGGCTCGAACCTGACCCAGAACGATAGAGAGCAGTTGATGTCATTCAATTGCGAGCATTGGAGCCAGCCCACGCCCTCGGGAAGTGCCAACGCTTCACTGGCCGTTCTGCCGCTCCCTCCGGCCGAAACACATTCAGATCTCGGCATGAACCCGCTGAGCACCGTTGAATGGAATCAGGTAGACGTCACCGGAAAAGTGCTCATCATCGGGAGGGAGGTGCGCTGGGTCTATTCCTGGGAGAGCGCATTCATCACCAAGATTACCGCTCAACGTCCCGCGGCAGTCATTTTCGTCTGGTGGTACGATTGGATGGCGGGGTTGGAGGGTATGTTCGTCTCCTCGACCGGAGGGAAACCGCTGGGACAGAGCGGGCCATACTTCTGGAACCTCGGTCTACCCGTGGGTGGGGTGAACTACACCGAGGGGTTGCTCCTGCGCGATTTTGCACTGGGAAATGCCACAGCCCTCGTGAAGGTGGAAAGCAAATTGGCCAATGCCCAGCAGTGTAACGTGGCCGCGAGGATCGAGGGCGAGATCGAGCCCAACCGGTCGGTGCTGGTGACCGCGCACTATGACAGCGTGCTCACGCCTGGCTACTGCGACAATGCAGGAGGGGTCTCCTCGGTCCTGGAAATCGCGCGAGTCCTCTCCCAAGCCAAGGCCAACGGCAGCTACCATCCCTATTACTCGATCACGTTCGTGGCCTTCTCCGGGGAAGAGCTGGGCTACGTGGGATCGATCAACTACGTGCGCATGCATCCCTCCGAGGTATCCAATACCGTGGCTGTGATCAACCTGGATTGCATAGGAGCTCAGACCATGGTAATCACCAGCACCGAGCCCGATTCCATGCTGGACCTGGACGAGGTGCTGCTCCAGTGCGCCTTGGACCTGGGGGTAAGCGTCGTGACCGAGGAACCTAGCGGCTCGGACCAGGACGTGTTCCTGGACCCGGAATGGGCGGCGGGCTACTATCAGCAAGCTTGGGGAGTGGATGCGGAGATAGCCTCCGTTCCTCCCGTCCCGGAGAGCGTGATGCTCGCCTCCCAGCCGATCCTCTATTATGGTATCTGGTACGATTCTGAGGTGGGGTGGATCCACACTCCAAGGGACGGTCGATTATGGTCGAATTCCACGGGCTGGGTGACGAGTGAGCGTTTGCAGCAGCAGACGCAGGTGGCGCTCCTGGGCCTAGTGCGGATCAACTCTGGCTCCCCCGTGCCCACGGCTAGCGGGGACTATACGCTCCTTCTGATAGGGGCAGGTGTCGTCCTGGCGGCGGTCGTCATCGGCGGTGCACTGATCTGGAAGGGCAGACATCGACCCGGTCCTCCGCAATAGGATTGAAATAATCGTCGGGAGAATAGATGGTCTCCGTTCTGGACCGAGCGTGGCGAGATGAAGTGCAACAGCATCCTGGAGACCATAGGTCGGACACCGCTTGTCCGCTTGAACCGCGTCGTGCCCGAGGGCTCGGCGGAAGTGTTCTGCAAGCTGGAAGCATTCAACCCTATGTCCTCGGTCAAGGATCGAGTGGCCTGGGCCATGATCGACGATGCCGAGCGCTCCGGCAAGTTGAGGCCTGGTATGTCCGTGGTCGAACCCACATCCGGCAATACTGGCATCGGATTGGCCATGGTCTGTGCGGTCAAGGGGTACAGGCTGATCCTCACCATGCCCGAGAGCATGAGCCAGGAGAGGCAGCGTTTGCTCCGGGCCATGGGGGCAGAGATTGTGCTTACTCCGAGGGCAGAAGGCATGGCAGGCGCGATAAGGTGTGCCCAGGAGCTCTGCGGAAAAGAGACGAACTCATTCATGCCCATGCAGTTCGAGAACCCCTCGAATCCCGATATCCATGAGAGAACCACCGCTCAAGAGATACTGCAGGACCAGCCGGTGGTGGACGCTTTCGTGGCCGGGGTGGGGACCGGCGGGACCATCATGGGCGTGGGCCGCGTTCTGAAGCGCTCTCGTTCATCCTGTCTGATCGTGGCGGTCGAGCCGAAAGGGTCGTCGGTCCTTTCCGGAGGAAGTCCAGGGACGCATGGCATACAGGGCATCGGTGCGGGATTCATCCCCAAGGTCCTGGACCGGAGCATCTTAGATAGGATCATTCAGGTGAGCGACGATGAGGCGAAGGAGATGGCGAGACGACTTGCCAAAGAGGAAGGGATACTGGCCGGTATCTCTTCGGGAGCGGCGGTCCATGCGGCCGTCCTGGTGGCCAAGGAACTTGGCCCTGGCAAAACGGTGGTCACGCTGCTGCCAGACTCCGGAGAAAGGTATTTGAGCACGGACCTGTTTCCAAAATGAAGTATCGCCATGAGCTGGAAGGAAGACGTCGGCACCGTACTGGAGCGGGATCCGGCGGCAAAGTCCTACAAGGAAGCGCTGTTCTTCAGCCCGGGACTGCACGCCATCCTCCTGCACCGGCTTTCGCATAACGCCTACAAGAAAGGCAATCTCTTCTTAGCTAGGTCAGTGAACTACTTCGCCAGAGTGCTCACGGGAGCCGATATCCATCCGGGGGCCACCATAGGCAAAGGGTTCTTCATCGATCACGCCGTCGGCGTGGTCATCGGTGAGACGGCCATTGTCGGCGACAACGTCTCGGTCTTCCAGGGGGTCACCCTTGGAGGTGTGAGCGCGGACAAGGGGAGGAAAAGGCATCCCACCATCGGCAACAACGTGACCATCGGTGCGCACGCCGTGATACTAGGGGATATCACCGTCGGGGACGACGTGAAGATCGGCGCCGGTTCGGTGGTGGTGAAGGACGTTCCTTCGAACTCCACGGTGGTCGGGGTCCCGGGAAAAGTGGTCAAGCGGGATGGCATGACTATGAAGATCGACCTAAGGCACGATCAACTCCCAGATCCATTGGTGGACGCCTTCGTGGACGTCAACCATCATATGGTGGAACTGGAGAAGCGCATGCTCGCCCTCGAGGAGGAGCGGAGAAAAGAGAAATAGGCTGAGCGTGTTCTGTGCTGCGAGGAATGATGCCGTGGGCCTGAAGGTGTACAACACCCTGACCAAGCGCAAGGAGGATTTCCAGCCGCTCAACGACGATCAGGTCAACATGTACGTCTGCGGCGTCACGGTCTACGATGACATTCATATGGGGCATGCGCGGAACATGGTCGTCTTCGACATGATCGCCCGCTACCTCCGATACAAGGGCTACAAGGTCGTCCACGCCACCAATTTCACCGACGTGGACGATAAGATCATCAACCGCGCGAACGAGGTGGGGGTGCCTGCGCTGCAGCTCTCCTCCATGTACATCGAGCGCTACTTTCAGGAGGCGGAGGCGCTGGGCGTCAAGCGCGCCGATAAGTACCCCAAGGCATCGGAATATATCCAGGAGATTATCGAACTGGTGAAGATGATAGAGGCCGCCGGCTCTGCCTATAGAACGGGCGACGGCAGCGTCTATTTCTCCATGGACAAGGTGAAGGACTACGGCAAGCTTTCGGGCATGAAGATCGACGAGCTGAAGGCTGGCGCGAGGGTGGACGTGGATGAGGAAAAGAGGAACCCCACGGACTTCGCGCTCTGGAAGGGCGCGAAACCGGGCGAGATATCATGGCCAAGCCCCTGGGGTGAGGGCCGGCCGGGCTGGCACATCGAATGCTCTGCCATGTGCATGAAATTGTTCGGGGAGACATTGGACATCCACGGAGGCGGCAACGATCTCATCTTCCCTCACCACGAGAACGAGATCGTGCAGTCCGAATCCGTCACAGGCAAACCGCTTGCCCGCTACTGGCTGCACAACGGCATGCTCCAAGTGCAAGAAGAGAAGATGGCCAAGTCGCTGAAGAACTTCTTCACCGTGCGCCAGGTGCTGGAGAAGCATTCCAAGGAAGAGGCGCGCTTCTACCTGCTCAACACTCACTACCGCGGGCCGCTCGCCTATTCAGATGCGGCACTGGAGGAAGCAGCGGCCTCGCTCAAGCGACTGCACGGCACTTATGCCGAATTGAAGGCGACCTTATCCATGGCCAAAGGGGAGGATGACGTTGCCCCGCTGGTGGAAAAGGCCCGGAAGGACTTCATCGAGCAGATGGACGATGACTTCAACTCGCGGGCGGCCATCGCGGTCATCTTCGATCTGGCAAGAGAGACCAACCGTCTGCTGGCGGAGGGAAAGCTGAGCCAGACGGGAGCGCGCGACCTCCTTTCCTTCTTAGAAGAGGCGGACCAGGTGCTCGGCATCCTGCCCCAGGAGAAAGCGGGGGAGGAGACGCTGAACGACGTGGTCCAGATCCTCATCGAGGTCAGGAAGGAGCTGAGGAAGCGCAAGCTCTTCGACCTGGCGGACAGTATCCGCGACCGGCTGGCGGAGAAGGGCATCAAGCTGGAAGACATGGTCGAGGGCGCGAAATGGAAGCGGATATGAGGTCGGTCGCGCGCAAGAAAGCGATTCTTTTGGCAGGGGGCAAGGTGAAGGTCGCTTCTGACCTGAGACCGCCTTTCCTGCCCAGCCGTTCCACCGCCGGTCCCGGGGCCGGGTCCGTTGGGATCGTTCTGGAATTCGAAGGCCATCGGGTCAAGAAGGCCATCTCCAGGGAGGAGGGCGATTTCGAACTGGCCAAGCGGGGCGAGGAGTTCGCGCTGCTGAGAGAGGGGGAGGTGTTCATCGAGCACGTGCACGTCCAGCCGACGCTGGCACACTCTCCGGAACAAGCGTTCTACAACATCGAGACCGAGTGCATGTACGACTGCAAGTTCTGTACCTCCCGGCGACTGGAGAAGCAGGTGACCAAAAGCCTCACGCCAGAGAAAATAGTGGATCTGGTCAGAGGGCAGTCCAAGCGTCCGGATTTCAAGGCGGTGGCGCTCACCTCTGCGGTCGTTGGCTCGCCGAAACAGACCTTGCAGAAGATGCTCTACATCGTTCGCGAAGTCCGCCGGTCCCTGCCCCAAGTTCCTATCGGCGTGGAGCCCTACGTCGACGAGTTGGACCAGATCGATCAGCTGAAAGAGGCGGGGGCGGACGAGATCAAGCTCAACGTCGAGAGCTTTGACCGAGAGATCTTCCAGAAGGTCTGCGGGGAACTGGACCTCGATTGGATATTCCAGGCGCTGGAGCATGCGGTGAAGGTCTTCGGCAAAGGCAAGGTGTGCTCCAACATCATCTACGGATTGGGGGAGAGCGACGAGAACGTGCTTGCCGGGGTGGAAGCTCTCGCCAGGATAGGGGTCGTAGCCACTCTCAGGCCCCTTCGTGTCAACGAGCTGAACCGCGAGTCGCTCGAGGAGGCTCTGGGCCAACTCCCGAATCTAGAGCCTGAGAGAATGCTCAATCTCGCCGAAGGACACAAACGGATCCTTGAGATTCACGGCCTGAGCACTCTGACGTTCCGGACGATGTGCAATGCCTGCACTTGCTGCGACATCGTGCCTTTCAAGGACATGTGAGAAGCATCTTCTAGGATATCGCGCGGGGAATGGAGTCTCTTCGTTCCTTATTTTAGGTAATCCGAAATTGTTTAATAGAGAATGTTCCCTCAGTCGACTTTGATGCTGAGCGAAATCGCCGAGGAGTACCTAGAATGCATCTATGATCTGACGCAGCAAGGTTCGACCGCGAGGACCAGCGACATCGCGGCCAAGATGAAGGTAGCCCCGGCCAGTGTGACGGAGATGGTGCAGAAGCTGGCCGCTGATCAATACCTCGTGTACGAGAAATACAAGGGTGCATCGCTGACTGATGAAGGGCTGCTCATCGCACGCAAGATCAAGCGGAAGCACCGGCTGCTAGAACGATTCCTGGTGGACGTGATCGGAGTGCGCCACAGCCAGAGCCATGATGAAGCCTGCCGCTTGGAGCATGTCATCTCTGATGAGTCAGAGAGGAAGATCTGCCAGATCACGAACAATCCGCGATATTGTCCGGACGGAGATCCCATCCCGGAGTGCGAAGATGGCGATTGCATCAACTGCCCGGGCGACCCCGCAGTGCCACTGAAGGACCTCAAGGCGGGCGAGAAGGGGTTGATCGTCTATCTGAAGTGCGAGGACCCGGCCAGCATCCGGCGCCTCATATCCATGGGCTTCGTTCCAGGGCGAGAGGTGACGTTGGAGGAGCACGTTCCGTTTGGTGGCCCACTATTGGTCAAAATAGGGGAATGTCGGGTCGCGCTGGCCAAGGAATATGCAGATCTCGTGCTGATGCAGAGGTCTTCGGATCAGAGAACAGAAACCGGCAAGGCCAGGAACTAATTGCTATGGGGCGAGGGAGATGGAGATCGGACTGATCGGTCAGCCGAACGTGGGCAAGTCCGTCCTCTTCTCCAAGCTGACGGGAATTGGAGCGATATCCTCCAACTACCCCGGAACGACCGTCGAGTTCCAAGAGGGGGCGGTCTATCGAGGCGGACAGAGGCTCAATTTCCATGATCTGCCTGGGACCTATTCGCTGACCGGCGTTTCGGAAGACGAGACGGTGGCCACCAGACTGTTGGCCGAGAAGGAACTGGACGTGGTCGTGGCCGTCGCCGACGCCACTCGGCTGGAGCAGAGCATGGTGCTGGTGTTCCAGCTCATCGAGCTCGGCTTCAAGGT
>Ga0315291_10001731_pt1 | contig 28964 bp, 23 predicted proteins | sample YL17G12_20_MG_FD_203070 | JGI IMG/M metagenome (GOLD analysis project Ga0315291, IMG submission 203070) | Sediment microbial communities from Yellowstone Lake, YNP, Wyoming, USA - YL17G12_20 | ecosystem: Environmental > Aquatic > Freshwater > Lake > Sediment | place: USA: Wyoming | collected...
TTTATAACTTAATCCCCCCCCCCCCCCCCCCGAATATTCACGAATAAGTTTCAGTTTGGGATGATCTTTAATTAGCGTCCTTACACTATCAAATGTTTTATCGCCAATCATTTCCCACTGTCCAGTTTTTTCTGCATACCATTTTCCGAATCTAAAAATATAAGCTTTTTTATTGGGCACGGCAATTAATGTTTTTCCATTACATTTTAACACTCTTTGTATTTCAGAAATAATTATTTTTCTCTGTTCGGCTTCAAATAACTGAACAGTACCAATATTTATTATTAAATTAAATGATTCCCGTTTAAAAGGAAGATTTACAATCGAAGATCTAACTATAAAAGCGCGATGAGAAGAATTGCTATTTTCATCTTTTTTATCTTTACAAATTTTTATCGCATTCTCAGATATATCTGTTAATATTTTACAAGCAGAGTTTGGAACAAGATTATAAGAAACTCTACCTGAACCACAGGCAGCGTCAAGAACATAAACGCCTTCTCCAGATGCCATATTAATTATATCGTTTTTGATAAGTTCATCGTTAAATTTTGAAAAATTCCATTTTTTTTCAGCGTTTTGAATATTATGCTTTATTAGTTTAAAAGTTCGTAATATAAATGATTGTTTCTTGTATATAGTTTCTTCATATTTTGTAATGTAAGTTTTGTGCCAAATTTCTTCCCAATTTTCTTTTATATCTTTTTCAGTAGGCATTATCTATCTCCCAACATTATTAAAATCTATTTGTCTATTCTTTTTCAACAATTCCAAACAGATAAATTCCGCAGAAATTCAAAAAATTTAAATCCCAGAATACCCGATTCATAAAAATTGCGAACAGTATATACAGCTTTTTCACCGTCATTCGAAGGAGTTTATTCGTATTGAAGAAATAAATCAAATGATATAACTGAATCAGGCAGCCGCCGGAATATTCCTTCACTAATTTCAGTCCCGGGCAGTTTTTTATCAGACTTTTTATACTGTTAACCGTGCGTTCGCCGACAAATTCCCACTGCCCGGTTTTCTTTGCATACCACATTCCTAACCGAAAGATATATGCTTTTTGATATGGTACGGTTATCAATAACTTTCCACCATTTTTTAGCACGCGATGAAATTCGGAAATTATTACATCCCGCTCATTATCATCAAAGTAATGAATCGTTCCGATATTCACCACAAGATCAAAACAATTTTGCTTAAACGGTAAATTCACTATTGACGACTGGACTATAGCAGGTTTCATTCTCCCTTGCTTGTGTAATTCACTATTTTTCCTACATAATTGAATTGCAGTATCGGATATATCGGTCAGGACTGAAAAAGCTGTTGCAGGAACAAGGGTAAAAGTGATTCTCCCAGAACCGCAAGCGGCATCAAGCACCATTGTATTTTCACCACCAGCAAACTGTTTAATCTCCGGCGCAATCAGCTCATCATTCCATTTTGCAAAATTCCATTTTTTTTCAGCATTTTTAACGTGGCTGGCAATTAAATTAAAAAAACGTTTTAAAGAATTCTGTTTTACCCGGTCTGAAATATGTTTATCAATTCCACCCCCGGATAACTTATTCCAGATTTCTTCCCAATTATGCCGGATTTCGTTTTCTTTTGCCATTATTTAAATGAACTTTTTTTTAAAAAACTATTAATCGCTTCGGATATTTTTCTAATCTCTTCATCCGTCAATTCCGGAAACATTGGCAGGGAGATAATTTCTTTTGCCGCCTGTTCGGTAATCGGTAAATCCCCCTCTTTGTACGATAAAAATGAATACGCTTCCTGCAAATGAATAGGAATCGGATAATGAATTTGTGTTCCAATTCCCTTCGTTTGCAAATGCTCTCGAAGTTTATCTCTTACCTCCTTACCAACACGAATGACATATAAATGAAATATATGATAATTGCCGTCCTTTACCGTTGGATGTTTTACTTCATTTAACATAATTAAATTCTTATACAGTTCGGCAATTTCGTTCCGCCGGGTATTCCACCGGTCAAGTTTCGGCAGTTTCACCCTCAGAACAGCCGCCTGAATTTCATCTAACCGTGAATTAATCCCGACAAGTACCGAGTTATATCTATCCTTCTGCCCGTAATTCCGCAGAAATTTCATTTTTTCATATAAATCAGCATTATTCGTCGTAACAAGACCGCCGTCACCAAAAGCACCTAAATTTTTACTGGGATAAAAGCTAAAGCATCCCGCAATGCCAATCGTGCCAGCTTTTCTGCTTTTATAAATCGCTCCGTGTGCCTGACACGCATCTTCAATAACAATCAGATTGTGCATTTTCGCAATAGACAATATTCCATCCATATCAGCCATCTGCCCGTACAAATGCACAGGAATTATCGCCTTTGTCCGTGGGGTGATTGCCTGCTCAACCAAATAGGGATTCATTAAATATGTCTCGGAATCAATATCAATAAAAACAGGAGTTGCACCATTCATAGAAACAGCGGCAGCCGTTGGAAACGCTGTATTTGACACCGTTATAACTTCATCATTATGACCAATCCCGCAGGCTGATAATGCAATATAAAGTGCCTCTGTTCCGGAAGCAACACCGACCGCGTATTTACATCCACAGTAGTGGGCAAATTCCTGCTCAAAAAGCTCCCCCTGTTTCCCCAGAATGAACCAGCCACTTTCCAGAACCTCAGCAATTGCCGTATCTATCGCTGGTTTGTTTTCTAAATAATGCCGTCTTAAATCACCGAACGGAACATTCATTTCTTCATAGACCTTAACTTTATTACTATAAATAATACTCTTTGTTACGTTTACAATACTTGAGCGTATTACGCAATCCCTCTTTGAGAGATGTCTTTGGTTTCCAGCCGATTTCTTGAGTAATTTTTGAATAGTCGGCGTAGTAACTGCCAATATCAATTTTTTTCTTTTCATCAGGAAATGGAACAAGCGTTGATCTTCCGCCTTTGTTAACCTCAATGAGAAGATCAACGAATTCTTTTAATGAGATATGTTCAGTTCCGCCGATATTGTATATTTTCCCATTTGACTCTTCGTTTAAAGCACACAGCAACGAGGCTTCAATGACATCGTCAACATACGTAAAATCCCGCTCCTGCATTCCGTCGCCGAAAATCGTAATTTCATTCCCGGTGATGATTCTATTGACAAACCACCCGACAAATCCCTGCTTGTTGTGGCGGATTAACTGGCGCGGTCCATAGGTATTGGTTAAACGGAGGGATACCGCCCGCAATCCGTATACATTATAATACATTATATGATACCACTCACCTGCTAACTTATTTATTCCATTAATATCGGTGGGACAAACCGGATGATTTTCATTCACCGGCAGATACTGAATCTTTCCGTACACCTGCCGGGTGCCTAAATATATCACCTTCGTTTCGGGATTACTTTTCCGCACCACTTCAAGCAGGGTAATATGCGCTTTTGCATTACTATCCAAATCCTTAAGTGGATTATGCATACTATCAATATGGCTGACGTGCCCGGCAAAGTTAAAAATATAGTCCTGTCCCTGTACCAACCGGGAAATGCTTGACTCATCACCAATATCAGTAAAGCTTATACTCACACGGTCTTTAATCGGGCTGATATTAAAGAGATTCCCACCGCAATCCGGCACCATTGAATCTACGATAGTAACATTCGCACCGAGCTCAGTCAATCGAAGAGCACAATTGCTCCCGATGAATCCCACTCCACCGGTAACAAGTACATTTTTCCCTGTAAAAGCGTTTTTTATATCATTACTTATATTCATACTGCTGTTTCTTCCTGAAATAAATCCCGAAGCATCTTCCGCAGCCCAAAAATCGCCGGAGCTGTTATCACTACATTCATCTCACAATATTCCCGGATTTCGTCAATAAAGCACCCAATCGTGAATATAATGATGACAAATGGAATGAAAACGATAAAAAGCCGTTTTATTTCTGACGGTGTCTCTTTCCACCCGTATGGAATCAGTGTCCACATCAGTCCAAAAATCAATAATCGGGCAAGCAATGGTAGCTTTAACTGGGTAACCATACCCACAAGCACCCAGAAATTTTCTGCATAGGTAAATCGGAACTCACTCCCTGGATTATCTGCAAAAATATGCGCCAATACCAGTTTAATTCCCATCCAGATAATAAATTGAATAATTGAATGAATTACTAATTGAACGAACGGCAATTTTTTATACAGTAAGAAGACGAGAGCTATTGAGAGAAAGGCAATAGACTCCCGGTTCACTACCGCAATTGGAAAGAGTATATAATACCACACCCATCTCCGCTTTAGAATAAATATCAATCCAAGAGTAAAAAATAAAATCGCCGGAATATCTGAAGGATAAAATATCGGATTCAACGCCGTATAATTGAACGTCAGGGTATATACAAGAACGAGTGCATATAAATCTGCCGTTTTATTCTGAATGAAAATCCGTATAAAATTCCTGAACGCATATAATAAGGCAAGACTAAATCCAAATGTTATTATCAAATATAAATGCCGGAGTTCAAATGGCACGTAATCACGAATAAGGTGTACAAGTGCAGGAACCAAAACACGCAATTGGGGTGGACGGTTCGCTGTAAATGACGTCAGTTTCTCCAATGTTGCAACGCTGACAAGTTCTATCTGAAGGGTAGACCGGAAATATACCAACGAAAACAACGCCGCAAAACAAAAATAAACAATATGCAGCCAATAATGCCGGTACAATCGAGCAACAACACCAGTATCTCTCTGCATCTAAGTTCCTAAAAATATTTTACAATGGAATGCTCTCTTTATTAGTTGAATATATTACTTGTTCTCCACAACCAGCTTTTTAATTTTTCTGTCAGTAATATAAACCAATCCGAATCCACCAATCAATATCAGTAATCCAACAAAACTTATCTGCCGCGCAGTCCGTATCTCTTTTGATATAAATACAAACCGTGCCTCGTGCTGTCCCGATGGAACAAAAACTCCTTTCCAAACATAATTTACTTGATATATTTCAGCATCTTTTCCATCAATGGTCACCGTCCATCCTGGGTGATAGTTATCAGATACAATCAATAAGCCGGGCTTTCCCGCAGTAACCGCAAAGGTAAATATATTCTTTTTCCCTTTATAAAAATCGGCAGTGTCTTTCAAAACTACCGTCTCTGTAAGCGGTGCAGTCTGTACCGAATCAAAACGAATGGCGGCAAACTCCGGCGGTGCTTTTTCTATGACTGCCTCGCCACTTTGTGCAAATGCTGGACTCAAAACGGCGGCGAACACTTCGTCCGGATTTAAAATCACACGATAGTTATGAACAAACGAAAAATACGGCAATGCATGTTTATCCTGATAAACAAAACCCCCTCCCGCAATCACCTTCAACACAAAGGTTGAATCACTCTTTTGAACTGGTGTAACGATGTATTTTGCGTTGAGCAGATTCAAAACTGTCTGCGGTACAACTCTATTCTGGCTGATATAATCATAAAAATATCTCATCACTTTATCATATCGTTTCAGAGTGAAATCAGAGAATCCTGTTATCATTGCAATTTCAGGATATGAAAAACGTACTCCGCCGCCACCCTGGTATAAAGCATGCTCCGGAAATACACGATACGGCGTCCTGTCAAGTGTTTTTAAGCTTTCATATACTTGAATTTTTTGCTGTTCCGATGAAGGAATATCACTATAGGGGGTTTCTATAATGAATTGTTTATCAATCCGCCAGGTATCGGCTACTGCAATCAAGCTTACAATCATCAAAACAATCCCCGCTTTTGTTACCCCTTTACCAAACCGCTGAAGTAAAAACCATAATAAACCACTCATTAACATCAGCATCAATCCATCTTTGGAAACAGCACTTATATTATCCATAAGTGCTTTTTGGTTCTGTTGGGCATCAGCACCCCATACAGTGTCCAGAGAAAATATGTTCTTCCAGAGCGGTAATATCTGACTTGAAAGCACCAAAAAGAGAAAACCAAGAGCAACAAAAATATATGACAAAACGGACAATTTCTTCAAATATTGATTCAATGTTTGTGAAAAGATAAATTCAAGAGTTAACGCCGTTACGACAATAGCTGAAAATGCAAACAGGTAGCTAATCATTGAAGGACCGCGGAGCGATTTGACGCCTGGTATAAGATAATAGCACAATCGGAAAAACGGGGTCGTTGCTCCTAATGCAACCAGTACGGTAAAGAAAAAGAGAAGCACAAAAAACCGAACCCGCTTTTCCTGACGCCAGAGCATAATACCGGCAATAAAGAAAAAGAGAGGAATAAAGCCGAAATATTCTGAATTCTGCTTAAATGCATTCCGTCCCCAGTAATTTTTAAAATTGCTGAACTGTGGCAGTATCAAGGACATCGTCTCTTCAGGGTGCAGTGACCATGAAGCCGCATACTCAAACGTCCCGGCAGTACCCGGCTCAACCTTCCCGGATGTCTCAGTTATCGCCCGCTTTGAAACGGTAGACGTATGCCAATACTGCGGGACATACGCCCGTGCCGAGATAACCAACCCCAGAATCACACCAAAACCAAAGATTACAGTTACCCGAAAAATTGACTGAATAGTCCGAGTTTCTAACCAGAGAACAACCACCTTATACAGAAAATATAACCCGATTCCCCATAATGCATAGTAAGCAAACTGCAAATGTGCCGTAGCAACTGTTGCGGCAACAGTGCCGCCCAAATATAATACATATCTAATTTTCTTCTCCATAAATAATTTTTCTACACAGAAAATCATCAGCGGAAACAGTGCAACAACACTCATTTTTGTAACGTGCATCGTTAATGTTTGCGACAGATATACCGGGGCAAACATATACATAAATCCACCAATAAATGATATTCCTTTTGAAAGATTCAATGTCCGCAGATATAAATACATAAACCAGCCGGCACCAAAAGTTATCAACGTTAGGTAGAGAACCCAGCTCCGGTATCCATTAAAGAAAAGATGAAACACATTTATAAAGACATCAATCGTGTATGATTGTAATGCTTGAGCGGCGGGCTGACCACCAAGATAGAGATTCTGCCACAGACCGCTGCTCTCGGAAAACGGATTAAAAAACGTATGCCATCCCTTCTCCATATTCCCGAATGCGGCGCCCGTTTCTTGCGAAAAAATTGCAAAATTACCAAATATAAATTTATAAAAATATACAATACTGAGTAAAGCATACGAAGCGGGAATAAACCACACCTGATTCATCAACAGTGATAAATCAAAACCGGATTTTTTATGAATTTGCGGTTTCTTTTTTTTCTCTTTCTTCATAGAATATCCTCTTTAAGTAATGCATATAGTTGAATGTGACCTTTGAAAAAATCCACTAAAACGCAAACTATCCGCCTCTTTTTAAAGGGGCGGAGCGGCTACCAAAAAATGATCTTAAAATTGTTGTATAATCGGTAGCCGCAGGCTTTAGCCTGCGTTAAATCAAAGATTTCTTGAATATATTTTCCCACAGACAATACTGTCTGAGCCACCAATAACAAAACCAACTGTTTTTTATATTTTTAAAATAGTTGCACAGGCTCGCCTTCTTTGTGGCGAGCCGGTGAATTAAAAACCACTCAATTTTACAAAAAGCTCTTCATTTCATTGATTTTCCACCCACTGTTCAGGTGGAACATCCCGCTTATACCGTGCCGGAACGCCCATCACGATCGCCTTTGGCGGTACATCACGTGATACAACTGAGCCGCCGGCAACAACGCCCTCTTCGCCGACAACAACGCCGGGAAGCATAACTGCCCCGACGCAAATCCTACCACCATCCTTCACGGTAACCCCTTTATAATATTTGTACCGCTCTTTTGTCCTTCCGATAAAGCGGTCATTGGACGTGGCAACCATCGGCGCAATAAAACAATCATTACCGATTTCTGAATATGCAGTAATGTAACATCCCGTTTCCAATTTGACCCGCTTACCGATAACAACATCGTTCTCAACAGTTACCAGTCTGCCGACAATGGAGTCTTCATCAATTTTAACCCGCTCCCTGACCTGTGCCGAATCGGCAATCAGAACTCCGCGCCCGATATCTGTTTGATTATAAACAACAGTATGAGCACCGATTCGTACTTCGGAACCAATGAGCGCTGGTTTCGCTTCATCAGTCCCGAGTCGAATTGCACTCCGCCTGCTCCGCATCGGCGGCTTGCCGATAACCGAATAATCCTGAATCGTAACATCATCACCTATCACTGTTCCAGGGTAAATAACAATAAAATTTGCGATACTGCACCGTTTGCCGATACAGACATTATCCTGTATCACGCAAAAATGCCCGATAATTGTCTCCTCTCCAATCTGTGCAGTTGGAGCAATATACGAATTATTCACATTGTGAGTACTCACGTTTAACCTTCTCCCGCCAATAGTGTAAAAGTTCATAAAGCATTGTTTCTATAGGTATTTTTGGCTCCCAGCCGGTTTTTGCTTTCAATTTTTGATTATTACCGATGAGAACAGGATTTTCTGCTGGACGCATTCTGTCTATATCCTGCTCGATAGTAATACGGTTCTTTGAGTGCCCAGGATCAATATGAAGAAGAATTTCAAGCAATTCTCCAATAGTGTAGCCAATCCCGGAGCAGACATTATATGCCTCACCAACATCGCCTGACTCCATTAACATCCGATATGCCCGCACGACATCCCGGACATCGGTAAAATCCCGCCGTGCTTGTAAATTCCCCGTATGAAGCACCGCTTCCTGCAAACCATTCTCAATCAATGCAATCTGTTTTGCAAAATTCGACATCACAAACATATCTGACTGCCCCGGACCAATATGGTTAAACGACCGTGTTCGGATTGCTTTAACGCCAAAGCTTTTATAATATACAAAACTAATGTGATCTGCGGCGGCTTTACTTGCGGCGTACGGATTCAACGGATAAAGCGGCACAGTTTCATCAATTGAACTTCCATCTGCAGGAGCGCCATAAACCTCAGCAGAGCCAACATTCAAAATTCGTGGGCGGTTGTGCAAATCTTCACGCACGACGTCTAACACGTTAAGCGTGCCCGTGATATTGTTTTGAATCGTTTCTACAGGTTTCTTTAATGATAGTGCCGCAGAGCTTTGTGCCGCCAAATGATATATCGCATCGGGTTGCATTGGAAGTAAAAAATCCCGTAATGCTGTTTTATTAGTAATATCAATGACCGTTGAGTTATCAAGATGCTCGGCAATATCAGGTGAGACAGGAACGTCGGTAATACCGTTTATATGCACACGTGAGCCGAGTGCATTCCGAAGTTCCTGTACTAAATACCGCCCGACAAATCCCCCCGCACCTGTAATGACAATTGTCATAGAAAAGTAATAATATTTAATAATGAGTTTAAAGTTCACCTGCCACTATGGAGCGCAACATTATAGAGCACCTTGTTATGGCTTGGAAATTCCCAAATCTTTGCAGATCCTCCGACAAAGATACTCGTCAATTTCCCGATGCCGAGGAACTGTAGATACCTTTTTTCTCTTCGATTCACGTAGACGGTATAATTTCCTCCTTCCCGAAGGAACTCGCATCCGTATCTCTCAAGGTGTCGGATCAAATCTGCTCGTTTCATAGGGAAATCATTCCAAAAGGCTCTTTGATTGTCTCTTTTCCAGCAATTTCTTCTTCTGCGAGCCGCCTGTTGGCTTCCAAAACCAGTTGGATAGCCTCAATGAGATTCCTCTTTGTTTCTTCAAGAGTACTGCCTTGCGTGTTGGCACCGGTCAGCTCCTCAATATATCCGATGTAGCCGTATGGGGACTTCTCGAATACTGCTGTTAATGCTGTTTTCATCTATCTCACCCTTTATAATAAGCCAAACAAATAATTATGCAAACCATAAATTAAAAAATCTTCAATATTTTCTCTCTCTACTCTTTACATTCCCGCCAGTAATTCAACACATCGTCAATTGTCTGTTCAAAGTTAATTTTCCGCTGCCAGCCGGTAGCGGAAACAAATTTGGTGTTATCACCCAACAGTACTGGCACATCCGAGGGACGCATTCGTGCGGCATCCTGCCGCACGTCAATTGCCACTTTACTCTTTGAAAGCAGTTTTGAGAGTATATCACGGATATACCAGGTTTTTCCGGAGCAAATATTGTAGACGTCTCCCGGCTCGCACTTTTCTGTTGACAACCAGTATCCGATAACTATATCGCGGACATCCGTAAAATCACGCTGTGCCTCTAAATTGCCGACATACATCACTGGTTCACGCTTCCCGTTTTCAATGTCAACAATCTGCTTTGCAAAATCGGAAATGACAAACACCGGCGCCCGGCGTGGTCCTGTGTGATTGAATCCGCGGGTTCGCACAACCTTCAAACCGAAACTTTTAAAATACTGATACCCCAACATATCCTGCCCTATCTTACTCACTGCATACGGGCTTAACGGACGCAAGGGATTGGTCTCCCGTATCGGAAGCTCATTCTCATACACTAAGCCGTATTCCTCACTTGAGCATGCTAACTGAATCCACGGATTAATGCCGATTTTCTTAACTGCTTCGAAGATATTAAGCTGACCGACAATATTGGTTGTCAGCGATTCCGTCGGGGCTTTCCACGACGTCGGGACAAAACTCTGGGCGGCGAGATGAAAAATTCTATCCGGCCTTACGGTATCAATTAAATCCCGTACCGAAAAGGCATCTCGCAAATCACACTCATAAAGCTCAATTTTGTCCATACTATGCCTGATATTCCGCATATCGCTCCGCCAGCGGTGGATGCCAATGAGCCTCCCAAATTTTTCACGCAGAATAAAGTCTGCCAGGTGACTCCCCGCAAACCCGGTAATGCCAGTGATTAATATCTTCATTCCTTCTCCAATATGCTATTCTTTGTGTACAGTATATGATTATCGTCATTAATGAGTATTCATCTGTTGAGACCTTTGAAAAATTATGAAGTTTGGACAGATGATTATTCAAAACACCCACCCCGAGTACTCGGGGAGGGTGCCACATAAATCCCGAGTACTCGGGACTGAAAATTGATTTTTTCAAAGGTCTCCTGGTGTTTAAAATTGAAATTGATTAATGCTCTACTATCATTGCTGTCCGGTTAAAATCCTGTGTTGTATAATCCAGCAAAACGGGATAGCCCCCCTCTGAGTTTCCCCTCCTGTACTTAAGGAGGGGTAGGGGTGGTCTCCTTTCCCCTCTCCGCCGTCTTTGTGGCGGATTAAGGAGGGGTTAGGGGTGGTCTATCCCCTTTTATCAAAGAGCAATGATAACAGAACTGCCCCTCAAATAAAATACTTTTTACCGGACACTCATTACCGTGATTGAGTATTAAACAATTCCATATAAAATAATTCCTGCTTTTCAGCAATGGTGTCCCACTTGAAATTGCGCGCCCATTCTCTCCCATTAGCACCTAACTGCCGGATATACTCCCTATGAGCAAGTGCTTTTTGAATAGCTTCTGCTAATGCATCGGGATTATCCGGCTCAACTAATATACCCGTTTTGCCATCCAATACCGCATCTTTTAATCCCGGAATATTCGAGGCGATAACTGCTTTTCCTGATGCCGAAGCTTCAATCGCAGAAATTCCCCATCCCTCATATCGGGACGGCATCACAACCATCGTTGCCCGGCAGAAAAATTCAAGTTTTTCTGAACTCTCCAGCCTCCCGATAAGCTCTACTTTTCCATTTAAGCTATAGTCATTAATCAGTTTTTCAAGTTTTTTTCTGCTTTTTTCTGGTCCCGAACCGGCAATTTTTACTTTTCCCGGAGGGATGGATTTCCACACATCACTGTCAGAGAGTCTGCGCACCGCCTCCAACAGCACATCCAATCCCTTCATATAGATATCAAGCCTGCCCAAAAAAGCAATGTAATTCTCGTCGCACGGTTCGGTAGTAAAAAAATCTTCATCAACTCCCGTGTAAATACACTCAATCCGCCGCTGGTCTTTCATTCTGGAAATCGCATTCGTAACGCTCGGTGAAATAGTGATAATATTCCGCGCCGTAGCCAGAAATATCTTTTCAAACAGATACGCAAATACTCCAAAGAACCAGAATTTTTTAAGCAACCGTTTCCCAATTTGATGATAAAACGTTGAAACAACCGGCTTTTTCGTGTACCAGTACGCAAATACCGGCGAAAACACAGAAAAATCATTAACGATTATATCATATTCAAAGCGTCTGATATAAAACGACGCCATCACTGTAAACGTCAGCCTGCTCAATATATAATTTTTACTATAACCGATACGGTTATAATGAATTCCATCTTGAATACCTGACTTTGCATTCGGGAAATTTCCTGTCAGCATATATATTTGGTGTTTCTGGGCTAATCGCTTATTAATCTCAAAAGCCCGGACGGCACCGCCGCCGCCGACCCACGGATTCGCCGTGTCATCATACAGTATATGGAGAATCTTCATTAATTATTCCGCTCTTGACTCAATTCTCATTCTCTTACCGGTACTCTTTTATAACCGTCCGCACCATTTCAGCAACGTATGCAATCTCTTCCATAGTCATAAAGGGGAATATTGGCAGTGATAAAATTTCCTCCGCAGCGCGTTCGGTTTCCGGCAACATCCCTTTCGGAATTCCTAACTGACGATATGCCGGCTGTAAATGCAATGGAATCGGATAATGGATACCGGTTGGCACTCCTAATTCCTGCAGATGTTTTTGTACGGTATCCCGTTTTGGCACTCGAATACAATAGATATGATACACATGTTTTCGACCCTGCGCCTCAAACGGTGTGATAACACCATCCTGTCCCGAAGGGATGGATTCCCAGGAGAGATGCTCCGTATAATACCGGGCGGCCTTTCTCCGCGCCTCATTCCATCTATCTATATAACGCAGTTTTACAGAAAGGATAGCAGCCTGCAGGGCGTCCAGCCGGTAATTATATCCCTCCATTTGATGGTAATATTTATCTAACCGCCCATGGTCTGCCAACATCTGCATCGTCTGCGCCGCTTCAGCATTATTCGTAACGATACATCCTCCGTCTCCGTAGGCACCTAAATTTTTGCCGGGATAAAAACTGTAACAGGCGGCATCACCGTAAGTACCTGCTTTTTTCCCTTTATATTCAGCGCCGATTGCCTGCGCCGCATCCTCAATCACAACCAGATTATATTTTCGGGCGATTGTGCATATCACTTCCATTTCTGCCATCTGTCCAAAGAGATGAACCGGGACAAGTGCCTTCGTTTTTGGTGTAATGACAGATTCAATATGCCGACTATCAATCGTATATGTCTCCGGGTCGCAATCAACGAATACGATTTTCCCGCCGCAGTGAGTAATGGGTTCGGTTGTCCCGATAAACGTATTTGCAACGGTTATAACCTCGTCTCCCGGCTGAACACCAAACGCTTTCAGGGCAAGATGGAGCGCCGTTGTTCCCGAGCTGCTCCCGACAGCATAATTGACACCGTTATATGTCGCAAATTCCTTTTCAAATGTTTTTAAAAACTCTCCTTTTATAAAAGCGGATTTATATATAACGGTATGAATTGCCGCATCAATCTCTGCCTGTATTGAATCATATTCCCGTTTAAGATCATTAAATGGTACGTTCATTGAAATCTGTCCTGTAAAGGATTACTGTTCAATTTCTGTAGCATATCCGCCGTTTTTCATTGAGCGCTCAGCCGCCTCAAGTATCTTCACGACAACCAGCCCGTGAACACCGTCCGTCAGCGGATGCATACCGGTACGGACGCACTCAATAAAATGCGCACATTCAACCTTGAGCGGTTCCACAAAATCTATCCGCGGAACGACCACATCACCTGCCCGAACTAATAACTGAAATTCCCCATAATTATCAAACCGCTTTTCCGATGAATTGGCATATTTTATATCAACACCTTTATCGAACAACTGCAATTTTGCATCGTTGGAAACATCATCATATACCGCCATTTTTTTACTGCCGACAACTGTCAGCCGGCGGACTTTATTTGGGTCTATCCAGCTTATATGAACGTTCGCACTGATGCCGCCGGCAAATTCCACGGTGAAAAACACCACATCTTCTATGTTTTTCTGAATATACGAAAACCCGCGGGCAGTTACATTCAATGGCTTTTTATCAGGCAAAAGATAGACAATTATTGAAACATCGTGCGGAGCAAAGTTCCACAATGCGTTAATATCCTGCCTGATGATTCCTAAATTGAGCCGATGAGAATATATATAATAAATATCGCCTAACTCACCACTGTCTATATAGTGCTTCAGCCGCCGTACCGCTGCGTTATAGAGAAAGGTATGCCCGACCATCAAAATACACCTGTTCCGCTCCGCTAGAGCAACCAATTCTGCCCCATTAGAAGACGACAACGCTATCGGCTTTTCCACCAGAACGTGTTTTCCCGCTTCAAGAACTTCTTTCGCTATCCGATAGTGAGTGGCAGCAGGAGTTGAAATGATAACTCCATTAATATCCGAACACCGTAAAAATGCTGTATAATCAGCACCAGTTTCAACATCAGGATATTGTTTACTGAATTTCTCACGAGCGTCCTGCTTTGTATCAACAAGAGCGGCAATATGGACACCAGGCACCGAAGCAATATTCCGCGTTACATTCGGCCCCCAATACCCATACCCTATCTGAAGAATATTAACGCACTGCAACGCCGCGCTCGTTGAATTACTCATAGATTTGTTTCACAATATAATGATTGTCCTTGCTTCGAATATTGGTAATCATCTCAGCAAGAAATCCTAACGAGAAAAATTGAAATCCGAGAATTATGAGCAAAATACCTAAAAAGAGCAGGGGCCGGTTGCCGATACCCTGCCCGAAAAAATATTTTTCAATGGTTAAATACAGATTAATAAAAAATCCGAGTGTAAAAGAACCCAGACCAATGAATCCGAATAAATGCAGGGGACGGGTCGTATATCGGGTAAGAAAAAGCACTGTCAACAGGTCAAATAATCCGGCGAAATACCGCCAGAGACCGTATTTTGTCTTTCCGTACTTCCGCTTATGATGCATTACTGTCAGCTCGGTAACATTAAACCCGTACGAACATACAATTGACGGAATATACCGATGAAGCTCACCATAGATTGATAAATATTGAACAACCTCTCTCCGGTAGGCTTTAAGCCCGCAATTATGGTCGTGCAGGTAAACCCCGGTGGTAACTGAGGTGATATAATTATAGAATTTTGATGTCCAACGTTTGATAAACGGGTCCTGCCGGTCCCTCTTCCAGCCGGATACCAAATCGTACCCTTCCCCCAATTTTGCCAGCAGTTTCGGTATTTCTGCGGGTTCATCCTGCAAATCGGCATCTATGGTAACAACATATCTCCCGCGAATCCGTGAAAAACCGACGCTTAATGCGGCCGCTTTGCCGTAATTTTTTTGAAATTGTATGATTCGGATTTTTACGGACGGCTGGGATTCCCGCATTTTCTTCAGGACATCAATAGAGCCATCGGTGGAGCCATCGTCTATAAAGATAAGCTCAAAAGTTCTGCCGCTGGTTGTCAATACTTGTATTATAGCATTTCCCAGTTCCTCCACCGATTCCCGCTCATTATACAGTGGAATAACAACAGAAACATCCGATAACGATTCTTCAGGTGATGCCACAATAATTTCCTTCTATAAACGGGACTACTCCCAATTTTTTAAATCTTAATAGTAATTTTTATACACCCCGTTATGGGTACGCCATAACTTCCCTCTCGAGAGGAGAATTAAAGGGGTGTGTTAATCGTTTTTTATATAAAATGTTGTATTTTTTCAAAGATCTCTTCTATTGATTTATTTTTACTCATTGTGGTTTATTATGTGCGAAATATTGAATAGTCAATTTGATTCCTTCCCTGATAAAAACCTGCGGCGACCATCTTAAATCCTGTTCTGCTTTGCGAAATGCAATGACGCTTCTCATCTGTTCACCCTTTTTTGGTGGACCGTGCCGTTCAGTCTGAGGCGAACCGGTAAGCTCCTTTATCACAGCAAATATGGTATTAACTGAAGTTTCAATTCCGGTTCCGATATTCAAAGCTCCACAATAGTATCGCTCAATCGCCGCAATGTTTGCCGCAACGGCATCTTCAATGAATAAAAAATCCCGAGTCTGCTCTCCAGAACCGTTTATGACTGCTTCCTCCCCGTGCAATAATTTATGCGAAAAAATCGCTACGACTCCCGCTTCAGAGAGATAATTCTGCCGCGGACCGTACACATTTGCATAGCGAAGAGCCGTATAACCCAGCCCGCACTCCCGATAATAATACTGTAAGTATTTCTCAACAAACCATTTATTGAGTCCATAGGGTGACAGTGGATTAATCGGATGTTTCTCATCAGCTGGAAAATACTGCTGTTCACCGTAAATGGCACCCCCACTGGAGGCAAACACAACGTGCCGGACATTACTCTCCACAGCCCACTGGAGTAACCGTACCGTTGCCGCAACGTCATTCTCCACATCGCCTGCCGGATCAACAACCGATTTCCGCACATCTATCTGCGCCGCATGGTGGCTGATGACCTCATAACGATTTTTCTGAATGAGGTTTTTTACTTCAGCGGAATCAAAAACACAGTTATAAAAACGCGCCTTCGCTGGAACATTCTCAATCCGCCCCGTTGAAAGATTATCAACAATATCTATCTCATATCCCCGGGTTATCAATGCGTCTGCAATGTGTGAACCGATAAATCCTGCCCCGCCGGTAACAAGAACTTTCATACCTCATTCCGTAATTTCTTATCAAAGTATTCAATCGTTTTTTGCAATCCTTCCCGCAGTGGAACAATCGGCTTCCATTGAAGAATTTTCTCAGCCCGGGTAATGTCCGGATGCCGAACTTTTGGGTCATCTACCGGCAGTGGATGATAAACAATCTCACTTTTACTGCCAGTTATATCTTTAATGACATACGCCAGTTCATTGACAGTCATTTCATTCGGGTTGCCTAAATTAACCGGCTCATTAAATGATGAGCACATCAGCCGGTACAATCCTTCAACCATATCGGTTATATAACAAAAACTTCTTGTTTGATTTCCAGAGCCAAATATTGTAAACGGCTCGTTCTTCAGCGCCTGCATAATCAGCGTGGGCACAACCCGTCCGTCATTTGCACGCATTCGAGGGCCATACGTATTAAATATCCGCGCAATGCGTGTATCAATAGAATGCACCCGGTGGTACGCCATTGTGAGTGCCTCACCAAACCGCTTTGCTTCGTCATATACCCCCCGCGGTCCAATCGGGTTGACGTTCCCAAAATAATCCTCCTGCTGGGGATTTTCAAACGGGTCACCGTACACTTCCGACGTGGATGCTAAAAGAAATCTGGCACATTTATTTCTTGCCAATCCTAATGACTTATGCGTACCAAGCGCCCCGACTTTCAGCGTCTGTATTGGAAGAACCGCATAATCAAGCGGACTCGCCGGGGATGCAAAATGCAATATCCAATCAAGATGACTATCAATAAATAAATGCTCAGTAACATCATATTTCACAAAGTGGAACAGATCATTGCCAAGCAGGTGGACAACATTATCCATTGACCCGGTGATGAGGTTATCGAAACAAACAATCGTGTGGCTTTCCTGTATCAGGCGGTCTGTTAAATGCGAGCCTAAAAATCCTGCACCACCGGTAATCAGAATCCGCATACGTCATTCCTTTGATTGTACTTGAGACGGAAAATAACCAATATAGAGATCTTTGATTTAACGCAGGCTATTCGCCCATACTAAATGGGCGTCCGCCCCTTTAAAAAGAGGCGGATAATTTGCTTTTTAGTGAATTTTTTCAAAGGTCTCGTCTTTATACATTAATTTAAATAATTCTCATAACTTATTATATTACAATATATTTCAAAAACACATCAATGTACAAATATTTCCTCTGTTTGTCAATTGCTTTTTCGGACAGGAGAGGATATCATTAACACTCTTCCGGGAAATTTATACTATTTTTAATGCCCGAATCCAATATAGGTAAATCCGTACCGAACCATTTCCTCCCGGTCGTAAATATTCCGTCCGTCAATCAGTATCGGATTTTTCATCAGTGATACTGCTTTACTGAAATCAAGCTCCCGGAATTCATTCCACTCAGTTACCAGAATAATAGCATCAGCGCCATGTAAAATTGAATATGGGTCAGTACCATACGTGATGTGCGGATAAATCTTCTGAACGTTTTTCTGGGCAACCGGGTCAAATGCGGATACACGTGCTCCCTTTTTTAAAAGCTGGCTGATAATATCAAGTGAGGGAGCGTCTCGAATATCATCTGTTTTTGGCTTAAATGAAAGTCCCCACAACGCTATATATTTCTCAGCTAATTCGGGATATATCCCCTGAAGTTTTTCAACAACAATCGCCCGTTGCCGGCTGTTTACTGTTTGTACGGATTCTAAAATTGAAAATGGTGTTCCATAGTGATTGCCGGTCTGAATAAGGGCATTGACATCTTTGGGGAAACAACTTCCTCCGTACCCAACACCTGCCTGAAGAAATCGGGATCCGATTCTATCATCCAGTCCCATACCTGATGCAACCTGTTTCACATCAGCACCAACCTTCTCGCACAATCGGGCAATTTCATTGATAAAAGAAATTTTTGTGGCAAGAAATGCATTTGAGGCATATTTAATCAATTCTGCGCTTTCAATGCTGGTAACTAATAATGGCTTCCCTGCACGAACTATGCCCCGATAAATTTTCTCCATTACTTCCTTAGAATGAGGAGAATCAACACCAATGATAATTCTATCAGGCACCATAAAGTCTTTCAACGCAGTTCCTTCTCGTAAAAACTCTGGATTGGAGACCACGTCCACTTGAAAATGCCCTTTCATCGCTTCTAAAATTGTTCTTTTTACAATATGGGCTGTGCCGACGGGAACGGTACTTTTATCCACCACAATCTTATCCCCATTGATATATTCCCCAATCGCCCGTGCAATAGATAATACAGCACTCACATCGGCTTCGTGATTATCACCCGGCGGAGTTCCGACTGCAATAAATAGTACATCAGACTTTTCAATGCCCTCCCGAATATCGGTTGTGAACCAAAGCCTTCCTTCTTTTACATTAATCTCCAGCACATCCTTGAGTCCGGGCTCGTAAATCGGGAGAATCCCCGCCTGCAAGCTGGTTATCTTGTTGACATCATTGTCAACACAAATAACATCATTCCCCAAATCGGCTAAACACGTTCCCGCTACCAAACCAACATACCCGGAACCAATAACAGTAATTTTCATTGCTTCACCCTGCTCTTAACGTATTTGCGTATACAATTTCAGGATGGATGAAGCATTTTCAGGCAAAACGCTTCGTCCCTCATTTAAATTATTTCTATTGTATTTTTCCCCGGTACGGCATCCGAAATGCCTCCGGCTTTATGTTCTTATTCACCGCTATTTGTAAATATTGCAACCCTATTTCTCCTTTCTCCTGATAAAATGTATATATAACCTGGCGGGGGACAGCTATCCCGCTATATTGTTTATATCGGCTAAATAATTTTTCAACTCGAAGAATTCCATTTTCATCCCGAATAGTAACTTTTTTCAATTGACCGCTCTGAAATGGGAACTCATACAGTTCTTCAACCGGTGCTTCTGCATTTTTGAACATAAAAAGATTCTTTCTATTACCGGAATCAGAAATAGGAAAAACGGTATTGATATTCACCAGAGAACCACCAATAAAAAAAGCTATAAGCTCTGAACGGACATCTTTTATTGAAATCCCTTGTTCCGGAAGATATATCCCGGTAAAATTAAACAGGAGATTTCTGAAATCAAGGGTATCTAACAAACCGCTGACTGTTGTTTCCTGCCGATGCAATATGAGAACAAACGTTTTCGCATCAATAAATAATGTCGCAATATCAATACCAAGTGGTCCCTCGAGTTTAACCTTAAGTGTATCAGGAATCTTTATCAAAACTGTTACGGTTGCTTGCTTATTAAACTCTGCCGTCTGCATAGTAAAATAACCTTTTGCAGAAAACGTACAAATTTTATTGATATTATCATTGTTCACTTCAAGGTAGGTTTTCGGTTGGGACCATTCGCGAGGCGAAGAGCGGCTGGCAGTAAGCGACGCACAGGACAGTATAATCGGCATTCCAAAACATAAACAACAAAAAGTATATAGAAACACTGTTGATTTATTGGGAATCCATCCCTTCGGGAAAAGTAATTTCACGACAACAGGAATAAAAAAGGGGAAAAAATCTCTTTTCCCCAAATTATGTATTTCGTTGTTAAAAAATCGCTTCATTAAACAAAGGGCTATTTTATTTTCCGTATTTTTTCTTGTATTTGTTGGTTTGTTTTATCAATTTCAAGTGCCTTCTGCCAGTACTCTTTTGCTTTGTCTTTATTGCCCAGCTTTATATACACATCCCCCATATGATCAAGGATTTCAGCATTCTTTGAATCTGCCTCCACTGCCTTCTTGATATAGGTCAATGCCTCATCATATTTACCCATTTTGAAAAGTACCCATCCGAACGTATCGAGATAGCTGCTGTTATCGGGTTCTGTTTTGAGTGCATCCTGAACCATTTGTAACGCCCGATCAAGGTCTTTTTCTTGCTGAGACAATAAATAACTGTAATTATTAAGGAGTGTTGCATGGGCTGACCGATTCTGCGGAGAAACCTGAATCGCAAGTCCTTTTTCGTATGTGTCTGACGCATTTTTAAAATCCCCCATTTTGTCATACACCAGCCCCTTCACCACATAAAATGCCTTTTCTTCAGGAACAAGCTCAATTGCCCGTGATATAGCAGTGATAGATTCGGGGTAATTCTTCAATTCATACTGAGTATTCGCTAAATAATACTGAACCAGAACATTATCCGGGTCAAGTTCCAGTGCTGTTTTATAACTTTCAACTGCTTCGGGAAATTTATTTTGACCGGTATATGCCCTGCCTAAATAATAAAACACTTTCTCATCGGCGCCGACTTTATTTTTTACGGTATTCATTATGGTTTCTATCTTATCAAACGGAGGCTTTTCATCCTGGAGGAGTTTTTCACAAATATTTGATTTCACCTCAATTTCCTGAGGGTCATCGTAGGCAATACCCTGATATAACTGTAACGCTTTTTCAATGTTGTTCTTCCTGACATAGAGCAATGCTAAATTAAGCCGGGCAACATACGACGTTTCATTCTTTTTTAATACCTCAAGATATGCGGATTCGGCACTTGCCGCATCATCGCGGACTTCATACAATCTTCCGACTGTAATGCCGATATTGATAACATTCGGGTGTTGTTTCAGGTAATTACTGAAATAGTCTATCCCCTCAACAACCATACTATTGTTTGTAAATATTTCGGCAACTTCAAAGCAAGCTTCCTGGGATTCACCGGAACGCTTAATAAATTGAATTGCTGTACTCTGTCCCTCTTCGGTCTTTTTCTGCTGTAAGAGAATGTCGGTCAATGTGGAGGCATAGAGCGCTATATCGTTACCTCTGCCGATTACCATTTTTAAAACACTTTCCGCCCTGTCTAAGCGCGGCGGGCGACTTGCCCTCAAATATATTTGCAAAACAATATCTATTGTCCGTTCATCGGTAGGATTATACTCAAGATATTTCTCATAAACAGCCACCCCTCTTGCAATATTTCCGGATTCCCTCCCTAAATCAAAAATCAGCAAATCGCCAATTGTTTTAAGAATAACGGCATTATTCGTATCCAGATTCGATGCCTGGATTAATTCGTTAAGCGCCTCCTGGTACTTCTCCTGCATTTTAAATAGCAATCCATTACTGAAATGTTCATACGCCTTTCGGTTAAATTGCTCTTCAGTAACCTGAGCATTAAGTGCAGACCACGCACAAGAGAAGATAAGCATCTCAAGAATAAAGAGAACTATTCTATCCAATTTTCTTGTAAAATGCATAATTTCACCTTTATTATAGGAATTGATTATTTATAATACTCTTGTATTTTTTAACGAATGATACCCGGAGTATACAAAGGAGTAACAATTTCTCATTGCAACGAATTGCATTTTATTTCGCTCCCTGAGAGGTTACAGAGAACAATAAAAACACATTGTTTTTTATTGATTAAAATACTCCCTGCGTCTTCGTGTTTAAAAAATATAAAATCTAATTATTTAGTGAGCAGTGTCAGTAAATCCTCATCGTTTTACCATCATATCTCTAACGATAAAAATATATGATTTTTATAATTGGTAAACAAGTTTTTTCTCATTATTATAAAAAAAGGGACGAGTTAAAAACCTGTCCCTTTCGTTAAAAAACCGCTAAATTTCTAAACAATATGTTAAAAGTTTTCGTATTCTATACTTTCTCCACCTCTCAGGGAAAAATATACGTGCAGTTTGTTGTACTAACGTTTATTTTTTCACCGGCGCTGGTGGGGGTACTCCCGCAGGTTTCGTTGTATCCGGGGGTGCAGTAATAGTAATAGTCAATGCGGTTGTTACCGGATCCCAAGCAACGGTATCGCCCAATGTTACCAATATATGGTTCACCGGTAAATAATAAACCATATTTTCTTTGTAGGCGGTCATAGCGTCTATTCCGACTTTAACTTTCAGGCGCTCAACATCACCCTTATAAATACCAAGTTCCTGGTCAGGAGTTATTTCTTTGACGGTAAAACCAAAGTTTTTCTCAAATGCCGCCTGAGTGAAATAGACTACATTGTTTTTAACATTATAATCTGCTGGGACAAGCGGAGTAACTTGACCATTCAAAGTGAATGACGAAATGGTTACCGGTACGGGTTTTTTAGCAACACATCCTCCCATCAACAAAGCCAAAATCCCTAATATAACAACATAGGGGGTAACTGTTCTGTACAATTTAAATAACATAGACAGCCATCCTTTCAATAAATTTGTTTAGTATTTATTTGATATTTTAATTTAGTTCAAATAATACTCATTTTTTTTGAAATTTACAATATATTTTTAATTTATTTTTTCTCATTTTTCAAACTTTTATTATATATCCTTAATACTTAAATACAGAATCTTCATTGCTTCGTCAATTTCATCCTCTGTTATATTTAGTCTTGGACGGCAGCGAATTGACTGAGGACCGCAACCAAGTATTATCATACCGTTTTTAAATGCATTGTCAATGATTTGTTTTCTCATTCCACCAGTGGGTAAATCAAATGCACACATCAATCCTCTCCCGCGGACATTTGAGATTTTATCCGGAAATTCCTTCTGGAGATTTGTCAACCCGGCGAGGAGATATAATCCCATTTTCGCCGCATTTTCAACTAAATGTTCTTCTTCAATAATCTGAAGGTACTTTTCAAAACGCACCATATCCACGAGATTTCCGCCAAAGGTTGAATTAATCCGCCCTGAAACAGTAAATACATTATCCTTAATCTCGTCAATCCGCCGCGACGCAAGCACACCACATATCTGCGTTTTCTTGCCAAACGCCAGCAAATCAGGCGTAATCCCAAAATGCTGGAAACACCACATCTTGCCGGTTAACCCAATTCCCGTCTGCACCTCGTCAAAAATCAACAGGACTTCATTTTCATCGCAGACAGCACGCAATGCCTGAAAAAACTCTTTTCTAAAATGATTGTCACCGCCCTCAGCCTGAATCGGCTCAATGATTATCGCCGCAATATCGTCCGGATTGTCTTTAATTGCTTTATATATCAACTGTATACTTTCCTGTTCCCGACGGTCTGCATCCATCAATGATTCCTCACATATGGGAAATTGAATCGCCGGATTTGGAATCCGGGGCCATGAAAACTTCGGGAAATATACTGTCTTATTCGGGTCGGTGTTTGTCAGCGACAGTGTGTATCCGGAGCGTCCGTGAAACGCATCCTGAAAATGGATAATCTGAAATCCTTTCTCCTCTTTGTACCCCTTCGCAAAATTTTTTCGCACCTTCCAGTCAAACGCCGCTTTTAAACAATTTTCAACGGCGAGCGCCCCACCGGAAATTAAAAATAAATGCGGTAATGATTCAGGTATCGCAACACGGGAGAACGTTTGAACAAACGACGCCATCTCCACCGTATATACGTCCGAATTCGATGGCTTATTTACTGCAGAACGGGCAAGTTTGTCCAAAAACTCGCATGTCAGCATTTTCGGATGATTCACCCCGACCGGATTGGTTACAAAAAAGGTAAAAAAGTCTAAATACTTCTTACAATGGAGCGAATCATACAAGTACGCGCCCTGACTCTTCTCAAGGTCAAGCACCATATCTAATCCGTCAACAAGCAAATGCGTTGACAGAATCCCGTGCACGTCTCCTGCCGTTATCTGTTTCACTATCGCCTCCTCTTACATAAAATTACCAGTTTACATAAGTATCTCTCTCCTGATAATACATCATTAAAAGGTAAAAAAATATATAATGACAAGCACACTAAAGATGATAATAAACAGGCTGAAAGAAATGGATTTCAACAAGGGAAGGAGGAACACTTTGTATCGGCAAAAATTCTCGTGAAAGTTTATACCACTCCGTTGTCGCTCTTATAATAAAACTATTCACAATAAAATCTTCAAATAAATACTGATAATTATATAATAAATAAGTTTAAGTAATTTTTAAAACACAATATAATATAATAAGTTATTCTTAAAATAGCAAGAAAAATTATCTGTATACATTACTTCCAAACTTTTGATCATAGTATGAAATAAATACAAAATAAAAAAGGACAGGAAATATAATTACCCGTCCCTTTTTAATTATTACGACTACTGGAATAATGATTTTTCCCTCCGTCCCAAGTTGTATTTGGGACGGAGCTATATTAAAATCTTGGCTTTGAATCTATTTTATCACCGGCATTCTTTTTGATTTTTTTGTGATTCTGTGGCACCCACAAACTTGTTTGTGGGTGAAACGACAATACTCACTGTTAGGGTTGTCACCCACACATCATCATTTTATAATGGTCATCCGTTTTGTCTGGGTGAAAGAGCCGGCGGTGATGCGGTAGATGTACATCCCGCTTGATACATTCCGTGCATCCCACTGTACCGAGTGATACCCAGCAGGCAGTGAGCCGTTCACTAATACTGCTACTTCACGCCCGGTAATGTCATATATTCCCAGCTTTACTGGTGATGACTTCGGCAGGGCAAACTGTATCGTCGTTACCGGATTGAACGGATTCGGATAGTTCTGCTCTAATGTAAAATCCTTCGGAATGCGAACCGTAGATGGTTTTTGATTACCCCCACCACCATCATCATAATATGTATAATTATAACTATCAGTTGAACTAACGTTATTGTTGTCTATTACTTCTACTTCTATCAAATACGTATGACCATCTGAGGACGGAAAAAATATTCCATAAATTTCATGAAAATTATTATCAGATATAAACTCTTCGCTCCAATAAAAGTCGCCATCTAAATCGGTAGCGCTCCATCTATACGTATACGGCGGAGTGCCGCCGCTGACGTCAGCTCGAAATATACTATAATTTAAATCTTCTGTAATATGACTCATTTCAACAATAAAATTACCGCCACCACCGCCACCACCGCCACCTTCTTCTCCGACAGGATGGGAATATGTATTAATAATACTTTTTCCGTTGCCATTTCGAGCGTCATAAACTATTAGATTTACATCTACTCGTGAAGTACCATAATAATAAAAACACTCGTTAATCAAAGAATTAATATCTTCGTTTGGATCATTGGAGATATCATAATATTCGTAAGAACCATCAGAGTACACAAGAGTAAAATACCATTCAACCGAGTAATGTAATCCGTATGATGTAGTGTTAGAAAATGGAACTCCACCATATATACTACTAATTCCTCCATTATTAGAATGGTCGATAGATATCTCTCTCACTGTTACATAAATTTTTGCCGTATAACTGGCAGTTGAGTTAGTATTATTATCAGTAACTTTTACTGTTAGGTCAAAGTCATTTCCGGTTTCGATATAATCAGGCATATAATAGGTTAAATCACTGACAACGCCGATATCAGACCTGCTCCATTGATATGAATAACTCCCTGATCCATCGGTAACAATCGCAGTCCAAGAAGGATATTCATAATCCGCGTTAATGCTGGGTGGCCCAAATATGCTGACAGAGAGCTGAGGTGGGGGAGGCGGGTCGGTAACGGTTATATTTTTATATTCAGAGCAACTGAACCATCCTTTACTATCGGTAGCGATAACCTTTAGTTCAAAATCATCAGAATGGCTAAAATCATTAGAATTAAGACTTGAACTTGTACTGATTTCTGTCCAATTCCCGGCTTCTTCTTTTATCTTCCATACGTACGTATACGGCGGATTAGCATGGGGGCTATTTACTTCAACCGACCATTCCGCCGACTCACCATTTGTGATTGAACCCGGTCCAGAAATATTTACTCCCATATTCAAGTGATAATAGGCATAGCCGGTTGCATATTGAGTATATGGATCATCACCTATTGGATGAATTACTAAAGGCCAAGAACCCCATTTTGATATGAACATTCGTTGCCCGTTGTACATTATCTGCCGCGCAGAATGATCCGACCTAACGTCATCCCCTAAATAAGAGACATGAGTAGCATAATCAGGATCTTCAATATGAGTAATATTGTCATCATCAATTTTTGAGAAACCGCCATCCTCCCAGAATATATTTTCATCTGTTATAGAATTAACACCAATCCAGCAGTTTTCCTGCTCGTGCGCCCAAGCATACCCGTGACAGTTATACGTAATAGTTGCCTCTGAGACAATCGCTACTGCTCCTCTTGAGTATGCTTCAAGCTCATACTCATTTTTTTCACTTTTAGAAAGTTCAGGTTCAGTCTGATCTCTATGAATGTGGTATACCGAAGTGTTAAAAAATGTTTTAACTGTACCGAAATATGCAAATGCAAATATTGCACTGCAAAGCATGCTAATAATGGTTAATATGTATATAAACTTTTTATTTATATTCATAGTATTTACCTCCATAGAATTTATTTTCCGGAATACATATTTTGAGCTATTTATTTTTTATGAATTTAGCAGCTATTTCATAGATTTTTTCTTTTTTTTCAGAGACATCACTCATTATAAAACTGCTTTTTATAAATCCAGCCATATTTGGAGACTTTGTTTTCAAATCTTTAAATTCGGTATTATTAACATCATCAAGCACTCTTGCAATAAGCGTTAATCCTGTGATCTGTACTGTTCTATTTTTTGCTTCTTCTTTTTTGGATTTACTGTCAATTGCCTTTTTTATAGCCTGTTTTTTATCTTCCAAAGTAAGCCTATTCAATATCTGTTTTTGAGAGATAAGCATTTCTATTGACACAAAATCAAAAGAATACCTAACCTCATTAAGTTTTGAAGGATCCAATTTATTATACTCTTTTAATATTTCTTTTCCTGCATCTTCCCGTTCCAATAACGCCGCAAGTGCACTGCTAATTCTTATCTGATTTTCAAAATCTGCTTGGTATGAATTAAAAATACCCCAACCATTTCTAAGAGGATAATCCATCCAAGCTTTCAGAAGCTGACTTATCGTCATTTTTTGTAATACATCATCTGGTATTCTGAGCGCTTCATATCTTTCCTCCATTGTTTTAAATTTCTTCCATTCTTCAGTGCCTGGTTTGATGGGATATACCCAGTCGGGAACTTGGGTAAAAACCGAAACAGCCTGCACTGTTATAAGCATGCAGGTTAATAAGATTAAAATTGCGTTCTTCATTTTTCACCTCGTTTGGTTATTTTTATCTTTATTAATCCCCCTTTTGGCATAAGCCATTACTTCGTGATAAATAAAGAGGGACTTGTATTTCCTCTCTGCTCTCCCGTTACTTCTTTATCCTGCTGTATTTCGGATTTTTGAGCAGTTGAGCCGCCGATTTGCTGACGGTCGTGTCGGCATCCGTTTTGAGCGTCTCTATTACCGGCTTTGTATGAACAGGATTAAGAAGATTTAAGTATGTCAACGCCTTTGTCCGCAGCATACTCACTACAATTTTGTGGGATATTGAGTCTTGTTTTGCCATAGCAGGACTCTTGACCGGATTTTCGATTTTTGTACGTGTTTTAGTAACCGGATCGTATTTGTATGTCCCGGTATTTGTCTTCCATGTTTCCTTACCGTCCCCCATCGCAATTGCCTGCAGTGTCGTAAACACCTTCTTGTTGTTATACATCCCAAGCAATATCAGCGAATGAGCCGAGAACAACCGTATCTGCACGGCTTCGTCATCGCACGCCTTTAAAAGTTCCAGAATCGCCCGCTTGTCTCCTAACTTCCCCAATGCCATAGCCGACGCCACTCGAACGTGAAAATTCGGCTCACCCCGCAAAAGCTTTACCAGTACGTCATACGCCTCCGTTATCCGGTATGTCCCGAGACTGTCAACGAGAACCGCACGGGTGGGATAGAGTTTTTTCTCCTTCGCATCCAACGAAACGTCCTGAACGTCTCGTATCATCTCCGCTATCCGAGCAGGATCCGGCTTTTTCACCTTCACCGAATCGCTCCCACGAATACCAAATTTTGCTACTCCGGGTATTTCCTGAACGTTTCCCTGACTATGAACCGCCGATAATGGTAACATAACCACAAGTATTCCCGCTGTTAAAATGGATACCTTCATTGTTTATCCTTTCAGCATATTTTTACTAATGATTTTATAGATTTGAAAATTATATATGTTGCCGTCTCATCTATGATATATTTTAAACTTTAGAATATACAGAATGTTTCAAACATTCATCATTACCGAACAATGAATACAAAATATGAGACCTTTGAAAAAATAGGTTTTTTGGTTTATTTAGATTTTTAAAGTCAATTGTAATAATTTTTTCTGTTTTTGGATCAAAAAAATGTTTAAAAATGGTTTTATTGAATCATATGAATCTCC
>Ga0315291_10001732_pt1 | contig 28927 bp, 32 predicted proteins | sample YL17G12_20_MG_FD_203070 | JGI IMG/M metagenome (GOLD analysis project Ga0315291, IMG submission 203070) | Sediment microbial communities from Yellowstone Lake, YNP, Wyoming, USA - YL17G12_20 | ecosystem: Environmental > Aquatic > Freshwater > Lake > Sediment | place: USA: Wyoming | collected...
AGTTAGGCCCGCCGTTTGGTGGGTCTTAGGTCCTTTGAAAAAGACTTTAAAGCACCACTACTGGGCAGGTCTCACCAAGTGTACCAAGCCTTTCGGCTTTGCACTTGGCTATGTTTTTGATAAACAGTCGGGCCGTCCTTGGCACTGCGACCTACTTATGCACTTAAATTTCTCTAAGCACAAAGATAGGCACCTCTTCTACCGAAGATACAAGGCCAATTTGCCGAATTCCCTTACTAGCTTTAAGCTTGCAGATCTTTGCCTTCTCAGCAAGAGCACTAGTGCAAGTTCTAGGTACGATTGCGCAGCGTTTTCACTATCGGGTTTTCATGGGCTCCGGGAATCAACAAACTTTCGATCGCTGTCTTGAACTGTTTCTCATCATTACGATACTCCACAATCTTTGACAGCGAAGTGTCCTTGCGGATACACTCTGCTTATCCCAAAACGTTCCCAATAATTTTAACAACACTGAACAGTGCAGGAATATTAACCTGCTGTCCATTTCCCGCGTCTCAGTTAAGGACGCAGTTAGGATCGACTAACCCTCGACTGATCGACATTGTCGAGGAACCCTAGCTCTTACGATCCTTACGGCTCTCACGTAAGTAAGATCCTACTAACGCCAGGATTCTCATTGCTACTCGGTCCACTCTTCCTCTCGGAAGCGCTTCTACCCAAGCAGCACGCCTGCCTACTCGTTTCCCCGAAGGGAAACGCTGAAGTGTCGGTAAATAACTTAGCCCCGTCAATTTTCGGCGCTCTAATTCTCGATAGGTGAGCTGTTACGCTTTCTTTAAAGGGTGGCTGCCTCTGAGCCTACCTCCCCACTGTCTCAGAATTAGAACTTCCTTTGATGCACTTAGCTATTATTTAGGGACCTTAACTTCAGTCTCCGTTGTTCCGGTCTTGGACTGGTAGCTTACCCACCAGCCCTGTTTCCCTTGCTACGTTGCTGACACATTCGGAGTTGTATAAGTCTCCGATGCACAAGGCACCTGCAAGACTATTACGTCGCTCTACCGTGTCAGCCAACTTACAAGAGACTATACCGAGGTATATTTCGGCAGGAACCAGCCATCGCCGAGTTAGATTGGCATTTCACTCCTACTCCCAAATCATCAAAACACTTGCACGTAGTACTTGTTCAGACCTCCACTCCCCGTTGGGGAAGCTTCATCTTATTCGAGAGTAGCTCACCCGGTTTCAGGTCTAGGTCAAGTGACTAACACCAGTTAAGATGCTGCGCCTTTCTTGCGATGCGCGCACTCGCTTTCGCTGCGGCTCCATCTCAAAGAGATTTAACCTCGCCACTTGATATAACTCCCTGGCTCATTCTTCAACACGCACGTTACAACTTCTGCCTTTAACGGCAAAAAGCCGTAACTTACTTCTAACTACTAGATTTCAGGTCTTTTGACTCCCCGTCAGGGGTTCTTTTCAACATTCCTTCACAGTACTAGTTCGCTATCGGACTTAGACTCATATTTAAAGTTGGCTCTTAGTAGAGCCGTATTCATGCGTCCGATCCAGGACGCACTAATCTTGAAACAGGAAATCAGCATGCCTTTCTTTTTTACGAGGCTATCACTCTCTACGGCGCCGCTTTCCAGCGGACTTCAATTCGAAAAGTTTAGCTGTGCTCCTGCCCGCTCCACATCTCCTGTAAATTTCTATACAGGATTCGGTTTGCTTTGTTCCCCTTTCGCTCTCTGCTATTAAGGGAATCACTTTTGTTTTCTTTTCCTGCCGGTACTAAGATGTTTCAATTCCCGGCGTCTGCTCTCCTCTCGGAGTATCGTCTTCTTCAGACGATATGTTTCGCATTCGGAAATCCCCGGATCAATACTTGCGTGCAGTTCCCCGGGGCTTATCGCAGCTTGCCACGTCCTTCTTCGCAGTCTAAGCCAAGCCATCCGTCTAGTAGCTCATAAGAAGCTACTTATTATGGTGTTTCATCTCAATTATGATCAACATCCATTCGGCATCGGAGATGCCGAATTTCATCTGGTTTCAAATTTTTGAAAAATTTGAATATGAATTTCTTGCGTTTTTATATTCCTTTAAAAAATGATAGAGGGCAAGTGGACCCGACGGGACTCGAACCCATAACCTCTGCCATTCTTGTTCTGTTTAAAGATTTTGGATCTTTAAATGATGCAAGGGCAGCATTCTACCATTGAACTACGGGCCCTCTCGAGGGATAAAAGGATTTTAGTTTAAAATCCTTTCCCCGCAGTCATCAATGAAAAGTCAAGTGATGTTTTTTGCGCTATGCTCTTACACGAAGAGACTTTATGTTTTTTCCCAAAAATAAATTTAGGAGGTGATCCACCCGCAGGTTCCCCTACGGGTACCTTGTGTTGACTTAACCTACCTTGTTATACCGAGGTTCTTCTCCGAAGAGCATCACCAAAGCACGACTCGGTTGGTTTGACAGGCGGTGTGTACAGAGAACAGGGACGTTATTCACCGGACATTGATAATGTCCGATTACTACGAATTCCAGCGTCATGAAGCTGAGTTACAAGCTTCAATCTGAACTAGGACGGTATTTAGGGATTGGCTTTGCCTTTCGGCATTGCAACTCATTGTTACCGCCATTGCCGCGCGCGTGTAGCCCAGGGCATTCGGGCCGTACTCACCTAACGTAGCCCGCACCTTCCTCCCCTTTGCAGAGGCGGTCTGTGCAGAGTGCTCCCTTACCGGGTCGCAACTGCACACGCGGGTCTCGCCTGTTATCTGATTTAACAGATCATCTCGCGACACAGGCTGACGTCGGCCATGCAACTCCTCTCAGCGTGTCAGGTAAGCCCTTCAGACTGACCTTCATTCTGCTGTCGGTCCTGGTGAGGTTCACGGTGTAGAATCTAATTAAACCGCACGCGTCACTCGTTGTGGTGTTCTCCCGCCAATTCCTTTAAGTTTCAGCCTTGCGACCATACTCCCCAGGTAGCTTACTTCCGTCTTCACTTCAGCACCACAATCTCTCGAGGAGATCGTGATGTTTAGTAAGCAGCGTTTACTGCTAGGACTACAAGGGTATCTAATCCTTTTCGCGACCCTAGCCTTCATCCCTGACCGTCAGAGCTGTTCTCGTAGCGTGCCTTCGCCGTTGTTAGTCCATCGAGGCTTAACATATTTTACTACTACCCTCGATGTACTCGCTACGTCTCCCAGTCTCCAGTCCTGCAGTATTTCTTGCGGTTGTCAGGTTAAGCCTGAAAATTTAACAAGAAACTTGCAGAACCAGCTACGGATGTTTTAGACCAAATAAATGTGAGTCCCACTTGAACCGCCGGGATTACCGCGGCTGCTGGCACCGGTCTTACCCAGTTCTTATTCGCCGACCTTTTTGCAGTCGACAAAAGTTTCGTCTGAAAACGAAACACTCAATATCCCTCTCTCACGCTTGCGCGCATTGGAGAATTTTCGTCCCTGCTGCACCCCGTAGGGCTAGAACTAGTGTCTCAGAGTTCTTCTGGGGGCTTCGCCTCTCAGCGCCCCTACCCGTCATAGGCTTGTTGAGCCATTACCTCAACAACAACCTGATAGGCCGCAGCCTCAACCTTAGCCGTTACCTTTCAGCGAAACCGCATTCCAGCCTGTTTCGCATATCCCTGTTTAGCCTCAGTTTCCCGAGGTTATCAGAGAGCTAAGGGCAGATTAGCTACGTGTTACTCAGCAGTTTGCCCCGTCTTGCGACGGTAACTTGCATGGCTTACTCGGATATTGATAGCAGCACTCTCCAGCAGGATAAACTGGAATTAATAGTCACAAAATTCACATCTAAAATTTAAAAAAATTGACTTGACTTTATTATCGAATGACTGCCCTCAACATCATACCTTAATGTAGGAATATAAAAGGATTAAGGCACTCATTCTTATCATTTTAATGTATTCTTTATTAAAAAATTGTTTATAAAGGTTTCGTTGAAATTCGCGTTTTATCATTTCAGTATTTTTTTCACCAAGCCGTTGAATTTATCGAGCTTTCTCTTTCTCTGCTCGGCAGCTTGGTAGATTGTCCTGTCTGTTCCTGGTCCGTTTCCTCTAGGCAGGCCGTAGAATTCGGCATAAGTCATAATATTTGAAAGAATCTCTTTCGTTTTTCTTTTTCTTCTTATCTTCTCGCTTGGCTCTTCTGTAGAGATAAAATCCAGGTCTGAATAATTCTTAAAAAATTTGTGGTAAATCATCTTGACGCGGGGAAGGTGCGTTTCCGAGCTTACAATTACGATATTTTTTGGCCTGTGCTTTCTTGAAAATATTTTTGTTGCATATGCGTTCGCCTCAGTATCCGGCGCATCAAGGACATAAGGATGAATCTGTTCAATGTCCTCAAGGTAATTTTTCAGGCGTGGATCCTCATGGATGTTTTCAAAAAACCCGTTAAGAACCAGTTTTGCATCTTTGCAGCAGCGATAAAGCTCGAGCGCTTTATCAATTCTCAGTGATGTTGCCTCATTATTGCCTCCACTCAGGACAACGATTGCATCATATTTTTTGTTCATTTTCTTTTTCTTGCAGTCTCGATGTATTTTTTTACTTCATCGGCTGTAAGCTCGTATTTATCTTGAATTTTTTTAAGGCCGTTAAGGAATATCTCGCATTCTTTTGTTCCATATCTGGATTTTGCCTTGCCCCCTGTGAAAATTTTTCTGTATTCGTCGACTATGACATACCTTGGGACACGGTCTGCAAGCCTGCCTTCAGGATTTTCAGTTCCCATTCTGTCTTCAATATTTTTTGCCATTTTTAATATAGTTTATAGAGGACAGAACTATTTAAATCTTTCTATTTGTTACTACTAACCAGATACTATTATGCCTAAAGAAGCCTTTTATAGTTTGTTTTTTTTATAATATCATGATCCAGCACACGCCGATAAAAGAGCTGTTCCATGTCGGAAATTTCACGATATACTTGTGGGGCACGATGTTTGTCGTTGCATTCCTTCTCGGCTTTTTCCTTGTGCTCAGGGAGGCGAAAAGGAAGAAAATAGACGAGAAACACATCTACAACATTGCTCTTCTGGTCTTGATCGGCGCGATTGCAGGAGGAAGGCTGTTTTCCATCTTCGATAATTTCGGTTTTTACATGCAGAATCCCGGCGAGATCCTCGCGCTTGGCCACGGCGGCATGGCGAGCTACGGCGGGATCGCCTTCGCGCTTCTTTTCGCATGGCTTTACGTAAGAAAACAAAAGCTGCGGTTTGCGGAAATCCTTGATTTGTTCGCGCCGTATGTCGCGCTCTCGCTTGCAGTCGGCAGGATCGGCTGCTTCCTGAACTGGTGCTGCTACGGAGTTGCAAGCAGCATGCCCTGGGCAATACAGGTCGCGGGAGATGTTCCCCGCCATCCGACGCAGATTTACGAGCTCATCACAGGCCTGATTGTATTTTTCATCCTTATCAAGATAAAAGGCATCAGGGAAGCGGGCAGAGAAGCGCGCCACACAAAATCAAAAGCATTCGGCTTCGACATAATTCATGAAAAATCATTCATCGAAAAGCCGGGCGCATTGTTCCTGCTTTTCCTAGCGCTTTACAGCGCTTTCCGCTTCGCGACTGATTTCATGCGCGATTATTCCGCGCACTGGCTCGGCCTCGCCTTGTCGCAGTGGTTCTGCATAGGGATATTTTTATTTTCCGCCATCGCTCTTTTTCTTCAGAGGAAATAGGCTTTCTTCTTTAAAATAATCTTTCAGGTCTTTTGTCAAATCAAGTTCAAGGCAAGGATAGTTATTTTTTCTTTTGTCATAATAATATCCCCTCAGTCTTATTTTCAATTTCCCTTTCCATGTATCCCACAATCCTATTATAGAATCTGTGGTCACATCATGATGCCATCCTTCGTATTTGCTGGAGCTCTTTTTTACCGATGCTATGATTGAGATTTTTCCTGGATTTATTCTGAGATATTCCAAATCTCCGGGGCCGGGGTTTGTGTTGGTGGCTGTGCCTTGATAATCTGTGTGCGAATGGAAATCACCCAGATTTTTGAAATTAAAACAGCCATCGAAATCAGTTCCTTTGCCAGGCTTTGCTTCAGAATATTTTCTCTTCACTTTCTGGCTAGGAAAAGCAAGATCAATTATGTAGTCAAGGCCCTTTTTATTTCCATATAAATCAACCAGCGTTTCAGTTTTATAGACGTCGACAACAGCCATTATCATGATTTTGAATGCAGTGTAGCTGATAGTAACTTTTCTCTGGCGCATTTTTTACCCACATGAAAGATGCTTAAAAAGATTGTTGTGCTGAAAATTTCAGTTTATGCTGCCGATTATCTCAACGGCGACTTTCTTGTATTCCTCATAGCCCGGGTTTTTGCTTCCGTGCGCAATCCATCCGTCGTTGTATCCTTTGTCGTACACGCAGATCCTGCAGAGGCCCCTTCCAAACAGCAGCACATTGGATATCTCCCGCCACATGCCTATTTTCTCCCCGCATTCTTTGCACGAATATTTTATGTCGGGATAAATCTTGTCGATTATCCCCATTAGCCCGACGAGCTTGTCGCGCTCATCGCTTAATTTGTCCAGCTCTTTGATTGCGCTGAAGAATTCTTTTTTTCTTTCCATAAAAATGCAAAGAAAGCGGGTTAAAAAAGATTATTGGAATGAAAACTATGCGATTTCGCCCCAGCCGATAAGGCGCCAGTGCCCGCTGTAATTTCTCGCGATGCCTATCCTGTCCCCTGCGAAGGGGACAATCGGTATCTTAAGATTGATTTCAATCAGATTGCCGCGCGCGCTTGTTACAAGACCGACAGTGGTGGCTGTGTTGACGCTCAGCATCAGGTTCTCGCTCGTTTTTATCGGCTCTATCTTCACGCTGTCTTTTTCCTTTGCGCCGACGATTTCCTTGAAAAGGTTTGTCTTTATCTTGATTTTGTATGCGGCTTCGGGAAGGCTTTTATCCAGGCCAGCGACGTTTCCCGCAAGAGAGTCCGCTTTTGTCAGCAGAGGGTCGAGCGAAGTCTCGACTGCAAGCGAGCCCGAAGGGCGAGCTTCCTGCAGGATGTGCATGCCTGTTCTTAATCCCAGGATTTTTGTTTTTATCGTCTTGTATTCGGTTTGGTCATGCTTCTTTTTTGCAAGCCCCGGCTTTATCTCTATTGTATCGCCGACTTTCAGCACGCCTTTCTTCAGACATCCTCCGAGAATCCCTCCTGAGAGATTTTTTATTTCTGTTCCGGGCCTGTTGATGTCGAACGAGCGAGCTATCAAGAACAGCGGCTTGCCTTTGACATCTCGTTCAGGCGCTTTTAATTTTGTGATCGCCTCGAGAAGCGCGCCAAGGTTGACTGACTGCTGGGCGCAGACGGGTATGACTGTCACGTCCTGCCCTATGGTTTCCTTTACAAAGCTCTTTATTTTTTTGTACTGGGCAAGCGCATGCGCCTTGTCAACCAGGTCGATCTTGTTCTGCGCGACTATGATCTGCTTTATCCCCTTTGCATCAAGCGCAAGCAGATGCTCCTTTGTCTGCGGCTGCGGGAACGGCTCGTTCGCGGCCACAACGAGAAGCGCGGCATCGATTATTGCCGCTCCCCCAAGCATCGTAGCCATTAGCATCTCGTGCCCGGGCGCATCGACAAAGCTCACATATCTTATTTCCTTAAGCGCCCCGCCGCACTCGCATTTCGTTCCGGTTGTGAATGTTTTGCATTTCTCGCACAGCTTTATTATCGCATCGGCATAGCCTAGTTTGATAGTGATTCCCCTTTTCAATTCCTCAGAATGCTTGTCTGCCCATACTCCTGTCAGCTTGTAAAGCAAAGTCGTTTTCCCATGGTCTATATGCCCCACGATTCCGATATTTAATTCCGGCTGCTTGTCTATAGTCATAAAATTCATAATAGAAATCAGTTTTTAAACTTTCTATTCGGCTTTCGCCTCGGCCGGCTTTTCAGCTTCGGGTTTTTTGAAAATATCCGCAAGCGGCTTCGCACCCTGCTTCGAGACCTTGAGATTGATCTGCATTATCCCTTCTGTAATCGTGTTTCCGTGGACTGTCCTTTTTTTCCTGAGGCCTTTCGGCTTTTTTGCCCTGAGCGCCTTGCCTCTCGTGAGCAGAACTCTTTTCAGGCCGATTGTCTCGACATTTGCGAGCGCAGGCAGGCCCGCTATCGTCGATGCGCCTGTAATTGTAAATTCGTAGTCGTCGATGTCCTTTATTTCCGGAACGTCTTTTCCCCCTATTTTGTCGCCTATCTTTCTGCCCAGGAAAAGATCCCCTGCTGTCTCTACGTGGAATGTTTTCTTGCTTTTCGGGTCGCCGATGTCAAGTTTGAACATGTTTATTTTACCATAGGCACATTTAAAAACGTTTCCAACACATAATGGCCTATGGAAAAGCAGAATTTATCATTGGATGAAATAATCAGGATGGCAAGGAAAGCCAAGAAATGGGATTGTCATAATATCACTGTGGATGAGGAAGGGAAATCAGAGATGATATGCAGCTGCGAAATAAACGGAACAGACATCTGGGTAAGTGAAAGCAGAGAGTTTATCCCTAAAGACATTGCCCCTTTTTGTGTATCTGATGGCATTGTTCCTTTTTTACCAACGACTTATAAAATCGGCGCAAAGCGGGGCTCGGACACATCGGAGTACGAACCTTCCATATTCCGCATCCCTTCAAGGTATAAAATCGCAAAACTTTATAAAAATCTGGATAAAAATAAGTCAGCCGCCCCTGCCGCAGGCATTTAGAACTGTTTCTTGCAGCGCATAAATCTATTTAAACTTCAGAAATGAAACATATTTTTGATGGCTGTTAAAAAAAGGTTTTTATTGCTTGGAGAAAAAGGAGAAAGGACCTATCAGATTAAATATAACGGAACAAATAATAGTCTGGAAATAATCAAGCCGAATGGTTCGAAAATATATGAACCAAAAGTCGGTTCAAAAATTCTAATAGAATTGCTGGATGTCATATATTTGAGAGGCCCGTCTGATTCTGAAAAAGAGGATGCAAAAAAAGAACTTTGCACTTGGTTAAAAGAAAATTATATTCCTACTTAGATGCCCCAGGTCGGCTTGACGCGCCTCTTGATGTTCGCGATTTCCTGAAGAACGCTTATTTCGTCCGAGCCGAGGTATTTCTTGCTTTCTTTCAGCTTGCGGAAATCATCCTCGTTGACCACGGAATACAAAACCTGGCCCTCATTTATCTGCCTGCCGAAAGTCGTGCTTGGCAGCGAGATTGCAACCTCTTTCCCTGCTCCCGCTTTCTCGGCTTTTTCTCCCTCGCTCTGCATCGCCTTTACCTTGTCTATTTCCTCGCCGTTCTCGTCCATCAGAGAAAGGCCTGCTTTTAGTGTTCCGGCCTCCACGCGGACTCCGAAAATAGCGGGCTTGCTTTGTCTGAACAGCGCATTCGGCAAAATCCTTATCCTGCAGGGCATCACCAGTTCCGAGAGTTTCTCGCGCTCAATCTCTATTGTTTTCTCGGCGCGCCATTTGGAAATATCCTCTATGATCCTGTAAACTATGTTTCCCTCGATTATTTTTATGCCCTTCTCAACAATCACGTCAGGATCGATTGAGACATTGAATGCCGCGATTACCGCGTTCAAAGGATTTGTCTCGAGATTAGAGGATGCGAGGACTGTGTCTGTCCTTTTTATGTTCCCTATCTCCGCCCTTTTCACCCCGATGCCCTCTTTTCTTAAAAGATAAATAAGCGCCTCCAGGCTTCCAAGGCTGTCTGCTTTCGCGATTATCCCCTCTTTGTCGACCTTGAGGACCTGCTCGACCTCTTTCTGGAGCGATGCCTTCAGTTTTTCAATGCGCTCCGGGTCTGATGTTTTCGCGACAATGAAAGGCATTCCCGGGACAAGTTCCTCGTCTGTTGCCAGGTGCATCTTTATTCCGGCAGATGCCTTAACTTCATGGACAGGGCTGAATCCCTTTGCGAGAGGCAGCGCCTCGAACAGCGCGCGTATTTTTGTCTCGACCGGCTTTTCAATCGAGGCGATTACAAGAATGTCTTTTGTGCTCATTGTCCCGTCATACAGGATTGCATCTACAGTCATGAAGCCCTTCTCCTTTTTTATCTCGAGAATTGTCCCTTTCCCCTCTTTCTCGAGCTTCAGCCTGCCTTTCAGGAATTTCTGCGCCAGCCCCGCAAGCATGACTAGAAGTTCTGAAACCCCCTCGCCTGTTTTTCCAGAGCAGGGGATAAGCGCGACCTGTTTTGTGAAATCAGTTATCCTGAAAAACAGGTCAGATTCGAATCCGAATCCGGTAAGCCCCGCGATTATGCTGTAAAGCTTTCTGTCAAATTCCTTTTTTGTGAAATCGCTCTGTTTTTCAAGGCTTTCCGCGAAGTCATCGCCTTTTTTTGCCCAGCCCGTTATCTTGTCGACCTTGTTCAGCGCGATGATGAACGGCAGCTTGTTCGCCTTCAGGACATTTATGCTTTCACGCGTCTGCTCCATTATGCCTTCGTTGATGTCAACGACAAGGACAGCTATGTCTGCGAGCGCTCCGCCCCGTTTTCTCAGATTAGTGAAGGCGGCATGCCCCGGCGTGTCGACAAAAAGAAAACCCGGGATTTCAAGGTCTATCTTGTATTTTTTAAGCAGATTCTTGCATTTTTTGTTTATGAGCTCCGCAGTGATGACTGTGGATGAGATTTTTTGCGTTATCAGGCCGGCCTCTTTTGCGGCGACAGAGGTCCCCCTGATTGTGTCAAGTATGGTTGTCTTGCCGTGGTCAATATGGCCTGCTACTGTTACGATGGGCTGTCTGATTGTCATTTAAGAAGCAGATTTTCAGCGTTAATAAAACTTATCTTCGGCCCTCAATAATCATCCAGTTTTTAAGAAGCTCCTCATTCATTTGCCGCGGATTTTGCTGTTCTCTGTTCCAATAATCCATTATTTTCCGCATCGTCTCTCTGTAATATGGCGTTGTTAGCCTCTTCTTTTTCCCGGATTCGTCATAATAGAATGCCTTTTCTTTCTTTTCGATTTTTCCATTCAAATTTTTATCATCTATGAACAAGGTTCTTGAAGAGGACAGTTCGCCTATTATCTCGATTTTTCTGACAGGGTCATTCAGGCCAGGGGTATAAAGAAGGACAGATACAGGAATGTAATCTATAAGGGCATACGCAGAAAAGACATAATCTTCTGTTCTCCTGTCCATTCTTTTGTCTTCCCAGTTTTCCTCCGCGCATTCCATGAACTGGTTGAACAATCTGGATTCATTCTCTCTTGCCGCGCAGCCGAAAAATCCTGCCAGAAACAGGGGAAAAAGTTTTTTCATCATTTTATTCGATAATGATGGATGCGTATCCGACGGCATTGCTGTAATCTCCCGAGATGTCGCCGCTTGTGCAGTATTTCAGAAGCATGGCCTTCTTTGCGCCGAGATGTTTGCACGCTTCCATGCAAACAACAACAGGGCCTGTCCCGCATATTGTTGTTTTTGTGGCCTCGTCGTAAAACGCGAGGGAATCGAGCTTCAGAATATGATTGATCGATTTTTTGTCAAGCGCATAAAGATTGTTTTTCACGTTTTCCTTGAACGGCGCGAATCCGTAATTCGCGCCGTAGTGCGTGAAGTCGCCTGATGCTATTACGCAGATTTTCCTGTTCTGCTCCTGCGAAACTTTTGCAATAATCTCCGCGGCTTTCGCGCAGCTCTCGAAATCGATTGTCGAGACAACAATAGGAACAATGGAAAAATCCTTTTTTATCATTTTCGCGATGAACTGCAGAAACGGCAGCTGAACTTCTACGCTGTGCTCGGATTTATGCGCGGCCTCGTCCTGCTGCAGGCCGAGTACCGATCCTGCTTCAACGAGCGCGTTTCCGAACTCCACATCATTTTTCACAATTCCGAGAGGCGTTTCAAAATCCTCGAGAGAAAGCGAGAACAGCGCATTCCCGCGCCCGCTGTGGTTTGTCCCGAGAATCACGAAAGTCTCGGGGAAATCGCCCGCGATTTCCCTGTAGGCGTGCGATGCGCACGCCCCCGAGTATTCATAGCCTGCGTGAGGGGCTATCGCGCCGAAAATCCTCCCCTTATGCAGAGGGATTTTCGGCATGCCTCCTCCAAGATTGTGCTTGAAGCACGATGTTATCTGGTTTGTGAGCTTTATCTCGTCCGAAGAATAAAATTGCCCTGCAACAGCCGGTTTTCTCATCTCTTTATTATGGCGCGGATGTTTAAAAATTTAAGGATTGCCTATCCTGTATCTGATGGCGGGCGTCAAATCCATGGACTTGCACCATTCAATCATCAAATCTTCCATCCTGTCCAGTGCCGCATCCGTCTCTTTTTTATCAGAGACCAGAACGCCTTTTTTAAGATTATTGTATGCTATGGAATAAGGGGTCTGCATGCTTGACATTCCGCCAATCTCGCATTTAAGCTCTTGATTTCTGTCATTGTTATAAACAACTTCTCCGAAAAGTCTCTTTATCTTGCCGGAGGAGCCTCTCTCAGATATCATCTTGATTCTTCCTTCCAAAAAACCGCGCTTTCTTGGACTGATTCCATACAGAATCACATATTTTTCAACAACTCCTCTGCTGTTCTTCATATGATCTATGTCCATGTCCAATCAGGATTTCTAGGGATATTTAAGCATTTATGTGTTTTAATCAACAAAAGCGCGCCCCGCGGGGCGCGCCAGGCTCGCCGCGCACGATGGCGGCTCGCTTTGAAAACATTTATAAAAATGATTTTCCCTATATTATAAAAGAGATGATAGAGCATGGCAGACGTTGAAACCGCAGACAAGTATGTTTCCAGAAGGATGGTTGCTATTTTCATAGCCATCACGCTTCTCATAGTCTCTTTTTTCATTGTCAAGCCATATATCTCCGCTGTTTTCACAGGGATTTTTCTCGCATATCTTTTCTACAAACCGTATGTAAAGCTAAGCAAGTTCGTGAAAAAGCCGGGAATTGCAGCAGGAATAATGTGCACCTTGGTCGTGATTTTGGCTGGAATCTCGGTTTATTTCATAGCTCAGGTGACTGTTAAAGAGGCGTTCAACCTCTACATGTCTGTCCAGGATCTCGATATTTTCACTACAATCAGCGATGTCATGAAGAATTATTTCCACATCTCGCCAGATCTCGGGAGCCAGATAAGCGTCACGCTCCAGCAGGCGGCGATTTCGCTGACGAACACCTTCATCAATTCTGCCGGAAGAATACTGACAAATGCGCCTCAGCTGATAATCCAGTTTTTCATCACGCTGTTTTCATTTTTCTATTTCCTCAAGGAGGGAAAATCAAGCATAACATACATGAAGGAGATCCTTCCTTTTGACGCGCAGACAAACGAGAAGTTTGCGCAGAGGTCAAAGAAGATAGCTGATGCGACGATTTACGGGAACATATTCATCGGAGTGATCCAGGGGATTTTGTCTGGAATTTTGTTCTATGTTTTCAGGGCGCCTTCACCCCTGTTCTTCACAGTTCTTGCAACCCTGCTTGGAATCCTTCCTTTCATAGGCCCGTGGCTCGTAATTGTCCCGGTAGGCCTGATCATGATGGCGCAGGGTCAGATCATGGCAGGAGTGCTGCTGATAGTAATAGGAGTGATAGTGAACATGATTACAGGAGGCCCATTGTGCTCGCTCATCATGGGCAAAAAAGCCCAGGCAAACCCGATAGCCATGTTCATAGGAATGCTTGGAGGCTTGGCTTTGATAGGCCCGATCGGCTTGGTCGTGGGCCCTCTGGTGCTGGAATACATGGTTATATTTATCGACCTCTATAGAACAGGCAAGATGCATTAATCATTAAACGAATAAAATGTTATTAAAAGTCAAGGCATTGTATCTTCTTGCCGGGAAACCTGTGGCGATTCTGCATGAAGAAACCGCGAGAAAGCTCAACCTGCGCGTAAGCGACCGAATCAGGATCAAGAACAAAGGCAGGAAAATAGTCGCCCCGATTGACATTGTCAGCAAGAAAACAGTCCTGAATAGGAACGAGATCGCTCTTTCCCAGGAGATAATGCAGGCGCTGAACCTTAAGAGAAGCGCGCTGATAGAGATAAATCCTGCGCTGAAGCCGTTAAGCACAAATTATATTCTGAAGAAACTTCATTGCAAGGAATTAAGCTATACTGAGATATATTCCATAATCTCGGGGATAATAAACAACGAGCTGACAGAGGCGGAAATAGCCTACTATGTTTCGGGCGTTTATCTGAACGGCATGAATCTGAACGAGATCATTTCCCTGACAAAGGCGATGGTGGCCACAGGCAACCAGCTTCATCTGAAAAACAAGATAGTTGTCGACAAGCACAGCATCAGCGGGGTCGCAGGCAACAGGACAACGCCGATAGTCACGTCAATCATCGGCGCGTTCATAGACAAGTTCCATCTTGATGCGGTTATGCCTAAAACATCAAGCCGCGCGATAACCAGCGCGGCAGGTACAGCAGATGTTATCGAGACGCTGGCGAAAGTTGATTTCTCGGCTGAAGAGATGAAAAAAATTATTCAGAAGACAAACGCATGCCTTGTATGGGGCGGCTCGCTGAGGCTCGCCCCCGCAGACGACAAGATAATCCAGATAGAGCGCGTTCTGAACCTCGATCCGCAGGCGCAGCTTATCGCAAGCATACTTTCGAAAAAGCTCACTGTTAATGCAACGCACGTCCTGATAGATATTCCGTACGGAAAATACACGAAGATGAAGACATTCGACAATGCCGTCGCGCTGAAAAAGAAGTTCGATTTTGTCGCGAAGCATTTCAAGCTGAATCTCAGATGCCTGATAACTAAGGGAGAGGAGCCGATTGGCCGCGGCATGGGCCCTGTACTTGAAATGCGTGATGTCATCTCGGTCCTGCGGCAGGACAATGAAAGGCCGCTTGACCTCGAGAGGAAATCTGTATTTCTTGCATCAGAGATAATATCTTTCCTTGGCATGCCGAGACACCTTGCATTCAACCAGGCAAAAGAGCTTCTCGAATCAGAGGCGGCATTCCAGAAATTCGGGGAGATAATCAAGGCGCAGGGCGGGAATCTTTCAGATCTCGATGAAAAACTGAAGCTGGGCAAATTCAAAGCGGAAATAAACGCGCACAAGACAGGGAAGATAACAAGCATAGACGGCAAGAAAATAACATCGATTGCAAGGATGGCGGGCTGTCCCGCGGACAAGTCCGCAGGGCTGTTCCTGCAGAGGCGCCTCGGCGAGCAGGTCAAAAAGGGCGAGCCCCTTTTCGTGATATACGCCGAGACAAAGGATAAATTGGATTATGCAAAGCTCATCGCCGAAAGGACGATGCCGATGGCCATCAACGGGGGATGAATAATTTTACCCTTTACAAACAAAAATCTAAATGTAAAGGGTAAGATTTATAAATGGTGTTTTCTTGATTGAGACATGGTATATATTTACAAGAAGATTATTGGCGGAAAGCCCTATTATTATCTGAGGGCTTCAGAAAGAAAAGGAAAGAAAGGCATCGTGAAAGATATCGCTTACTTGGGAAACTCCATTGAAGAAGCCAAAAAATCCCTGGAAAGACTGCCGAAATACAGGGAAAAGATAAGAAAAGCGTACAAAACAATCCGCAATTTTATTGAATCAAATCATTTCTTGGAGAAAGCCCAGGCGCTGAAGCTGAAAAAAGATTTGTTTCTGGACAAGAAACTTGAAGAGATAGAGGCCTGCAGGCTGCATTACAATTCTGTTTTCAAAAAGCAGGACGAGTTGACAAAAAAGGAGATTTTAAAAAATTTTGTTGTGGAGTTTGCCTTTAATACAACATCCATTGAAGGCAATACAATCACGCTGCAGGAAGCGCGAAACCTGATTGAAGAGGGGCGGACGCCGAAAGACAAGACCTTGAGGGAGATTTATGACCTGCAAAACACCGAAAAAGTGTTTTTTGAGATTTTGGAATCAAATGAAAATCTAAGCCATGAATTTATAATAAAAATTCATGCCAGCCTGATGGAGAATATTGACGCAAGAAAGGGCTATAGAACTAGCGATGTTCATGTCATCAGGGCAAATTTTAAGGCAACTCCGGCGCCATTTGTGAAAACAGACATGGATCTGCTGTTAAAATGGTATGATGAGAATGAGAAGAAGTTGCATCCTCTTGTTCTGGCTGTCGCGTTCCATCACAAATTTGAGAAGATTCATCCTTTCATGGATGGAAACGGCAGAACAGGAAGAATGCTCTTGAATTACATCCTGATAAGAAATAGCTATCCTCCATTGATTATTCACAAGAAAACAAGGCAGGATTATCTTGAAGTCTTGAGAAGCGCGGATAAAAGCGATCCGTCCAAGCTCAGAAAAGAGGATTATCTCAGGCTTGTGCAGTTTGTCGCTGACGAGCTTGCCGGCTCTTATTGGAGCGCGTTTTTGTAGCATGTCCCGTCCCGCGCCCGGCTTCTTGAAAAAGTTTAAAACTTCTGTTTTCCTGATGGAATTGCAAAAAAGAGGATGAAATGAAGATAAGAAAGGGAAAACTTTCAGATTCAAGAGAATTATTGCAGCTGCTGAAATCAACCCCAGAAGTGCAGCTGAGCTGGGAAGGAAACACATACACCAAAGAATGGGTTAATGCCAGCCTGATTGGTAAAGAACACGATTTCGTTTTGATTGCAGAGGAAAATAAAAAGATTGTCGGGTTTTTAATAGCGGAATTATGGAAGAAGAAAAAATACTCTTTTTTGTCTGATTTGTTTGTCAAGCCGGATTACAGGAAAAAGAAAGTGGCGACAATGCTTGTGAATGAATATGAAAAAATGTGCAGGAAAGCAAAACTTAACAGCATCACGCTTCTTGTCCTTACAGGCAACAAAAGAATGCAGAAATTCATTGAAAAAAGAAGATATAAAAGAGGGAACGAGTTCTATATTTTTGAAAAGAGGCTGAAATGACAAAAGAGGTAAAAAAATGGTGGGAAGGTGCATCTAAATATTACCAAGAAGAATGCAAGATTCCTGTCGACATACATTACGGTCCTGGAAGCCCTAATGAAAATCATCTCAGATTGCTGGGCAATTTGAAAGGAAAAAAAGTTCTTGAAATCGGCTGCGGCGGAGCGCAATGCGGAATCGCCATGGCAAAGCAAGGCGCAAAAGTGACTGGAATTGACATATCAGAAGAGCAGTTAAAATTTGCAAAAGCGCTTGCCGAAAAAAACAAAGTTAGAATAAAGCTAATTCAGGGAAGTTTTCAGGATCTTGGCAAAATTGGCGCAAACAGCCACGATATTGCATTTTCCGCTTTCGCATTCCATTACTCCCCTGATTTGGGAAAATTATTCAGGCAGACAAACAGAATCTTGAAGAAAAATGGCCTTTTCGTGTTCAGCCTCGATCACCCGTTTTCCAGAACAGCAGATTCAAAAACGCTAAAGCTGAAGAATAGCTATTTCAAAACAGGCAAGTGGGTTGAAACATTCAACGACCCGACCAAAAAATTCATCATGTATACTCATACAATAAGCGAACTTTACAATAGCCTTGTCGAATCTGGTTTTCTTGTGGAAAAAATAATCGAGCCGGATTCCAGAAAAAGATATCCTTATGACTCTTGGTATGGCCTTTGGGATTATACTCCAAAATATTTAAAGATGTTTCCGCCAACAATCATATTCAAATGCAGAAAAAAATGAAAACGCGCACACTCTCAAACGTCCTTGCAAAGATCACCCCTCCGGCGAGCGAGCTCGCCGGCCTGGCGAAAACGCTCCTCGTTTTCGGGACCAGGGCTGCGCCTTCGCTCAGAAAGCTCGGCGCGAAGCTGTTCATCGGGGGCAGTTTGGCAAAGCAGACGCTCATAAAGCGCGACAGGGATTATGATATAGACATTTTTGTTTTGTTCCCCTATGAAAAATACAGGGGAAAATCAGGCAAGATTTCCGAGTTACTCGAAAAAGTCCTGAAAGATTCAAAACTGAAATACGATGTTCTGAAGGGCTCAAGAAACTATTACCAGTGCAAATTCAACAGCGCGGTTCTTGAGATAATCCCTATTCTCGAGATAAAAAGCGCGAAAGACGCGCTGAACATCACAGACATCTCGCCGTTGCATGTAGATTACATCCTCGGCCAGATAAAAAAGAAGCGCGGCCTTAACGATGAAATCCGCCTCGCAAAGGCATTCTGCTATGCGCAGGATTGCTATGGTGCTGAGTCATACATCCGCGGATTTTCGGGATACGCGCTCGAGCTTCTGGCAAGCCATTATGGCTCGTTCATGAACCTCGCAAAAGCGGCTGCAAAATGGGATGCAAAGAAAAAAATAATCATCGATCCAGCAAAGCATTACAAAAAAATCAGCATGGTCCTTGACGAGCTGAACGAGGCGAAGATAACATCGCCCCTCATCCTTGTCGATCCTGTGCAGAAAGAGAGGAATGCCTGCGCATCGCTGAGCCTGGAAGTGCTGAATAAATTTATCAAAGCATCTAAAGCGTTCGTGAAAAATCCTGATGAAAGGTTTTTCTTCAAAGCAAAGCTCGATGTCGATAAATTGAAAAGCGAAGCCAAAAAATCCCATTCAAAGCTCGTCACGCTTCGCGCAGTCAGCGCAAAGGACAAGATAGATGTCGCGGGGGCGAAGCTCAAGAAGTTCTATGATTTCCTGCTTTTCATGCTGAAGAAAAACGGCTTCAGCGTGTCAAAAAGCGAATTCGTCCTTGATTATAAAACTCTTGAGGCGGATTTCTATCTCATCCTGAAGGAGCCGGAAAAAAATTACATCGTTAACGGCCCTCCCCTGAACGTCGACAAGAAATATGCCGAGGCATTCAGGAAGAAATGGCCCAAGTCATTCGAGAAGAAAGGCCGCCTTTTCGCAAAGGCGAAACGCGAAATCTCGAGCGTTGAGCAGATGGTAAAGGCCATAGCGAAGCCTCAGCTTCGCGAGATGGGGATAAAGAGCATTTCTATATCTAAATAAATTAAGGGCGCGCCTGACGTCATCGCGCGCACAATTTTTCAAAGAGATATAAAAAGCGAGCGCGCCCGCGGGCGCGCGCGAACGAAAGCTTTTTAAGTGTATATCAATTGATATATATAATTAAAATGCCATTGCAGATTCAGAAAAAAAACGGATATTGCGCGGAGATAGCCTGCATGTTCAGATCGCCGACCCTCAATACTGTGCTGATGGTGGAAAAAACAATAGAGAAAAACAGCGGAGAGTTCACCAGAAGGAAGATATGGCTGAAGCTTCCAAGAAAAGTGATGTGGCAGACTTATGTCAAAATCCTGGAATACCTGGAAAGCGTAAACAAGATCGCAATTTCAAAAAAAGGGATTGTCGTTTATATCTGGAACCCCAAGCTGGCAGAAAAGTTCATGAAGCTGAACAGGAGGAAGCTGTGATAAAGCCGTCAAAAGTCATATTTGCCGACAAGAGGCTGGAAGACGCCTATTTTGGGCTGAAAGAGGATGAGCCGCTGAAAAAAGCGATCAAGAGAGCAATAGAAAAGATAAAGCAGAACGCATTTTCAGGAGAGCCTATAGCAAAAAGCCTGATTCCAAAACCCTATGTCCAGAAATACAGGATAGATAACCTGTGGTGGCTTCCATTGTCAAGGAAAGCCAGGCTTGTATATTCCATAACAACCCCGAATGAGGTTGAGATTCTTTCAATCATCATAGAGTTCTTTGATGACCACAAGGATTACGAAAGAAGGTTCGGTTACAGCTGACGTCATTGCGCGCACAAATCTTTCAAAAACATTATAGAAAAGCGAGCCGCCATCAGGCGGCGAGCGATGGGTATAAAGCATATCGGCTAAGATTTCTATATCAACTATAGATTTAAGCGCGGCCATCAGGCCGCGCGCTGAATTTAAGATTTTTCCAGCTGTTTCTTTTTCCTTTCTTTCGTGCCCTCTAATCGATGTATTTCTCCAGAATAATAGTTTGCCAGCTCTTCTCTGCCCCCTTCTATGGCATCCTGGAGCTTTTCCTCATGCTCCTCTATTGCTTTTTTCAAGGAATCAATCCCCTTTTCCAGCCTTTTTTTTCGCTTCATTCTCCATATCCCCCTCGTATTTTTTTATTATTCCGATTAAATTTTCAATCTCTTCCTTGTTTATCTTTCCTTCAGCAGCTTCATCATCCCTTATTCTCTGGTAAATTTTGTAATATCCATCGAAATTTTTCCCGCTCAGGCCGTATTTCGATAATTTTTTCTTTACCCCTCCGTTGCTGAAAGGCGCGTTCTTAAGGAGGCATTCAATCATGTAAAGCACCCGGGCCCGCATCATAAGGGAATATATGTGGGAGGCATCGATATCCTTGTCATCTACCTCAATGAATTTTTCAATTACCTTTATGATGCTTTTTATATCCTCAAAATGCCATTTCAGCCCTTTCAAGCCCGGCTTTTCTTTTTTAAGCTCTTCCAGAAGCAGGGGGTTCAGAAAAGCCTCGGCCTCCCTGAGCATGATCATCACAGGAACGGGAAAATCCTTTATGGATTTTTTGATTCCGTCCAGGGTCAAAACCCTCGTGTCAATATCATCAAACAAGGCCTTGATTTTTTCGTCTTTTTTCTGGACTATAATCAGCAGGTCTATGTCTGATTCGTTTGTCGATTCCCCTCTGGCATAGCTTCCGTAAAGGTAAACCCCCAGGACATTAGGCATAAAATCAACCAGTTTGGCAAGGGCCCGTTTTCTTATTTCCCCGATTCCTTCAGGCAGCACAACCAGAACCTGCCTGCCCCTGTACTCCCGCGGAACATAAACCGCCGCGCCATTCCCGATTTCCACCGCCCTTCTTATGATTCTCATCGTTTATACATGTATATACTCTTTTTAAACGTTTCGTCTCAGTATAACTGAAGATCTCTATATCAAACTAATTCAGGGGCGCGGATAACGTCACGAAAAATCTGAGGATTTTTCGCGCAGGAAATTCTGATGAATTTCCATGCATGCCGCGAGCTGTTCATTTCAGCTCTCCTGTCAGATGAGGGATGTTTTTCTCTATGAACTCGATTATCTCCTTCTTGAACTCGGGATTGGCCGATATCCCTGTGTAATTCGTTTTCTTTTTAGGGATGATCCACCGCGTCTTGGCCAGCTCGTCTATTGCCTCTTTCGAAAATCTTTTGAAATGCTCCAGCCGGTCGTAGCACGCTCCCCAGTTGCTCTTTCCCCTTATCAGCTTGAACAACAGGTGCGCCTTCTCCTCATCATCCGCTTTTTTCATAGATAATTATGCGTGTTCTGCTATTTATATGTTTCTATGTTTGAAATATTAATTAACTTTATAGAAAGATATATAAACCATTACTACCACCACTATTTGTGATTAAATAGAATGAAAATAAAAGAAAATAAATCCGTGTTTTTGGAGGCATTCGGCGACACGCCTCAGCTGAGAGTGCTGGATTTCCTGATAGAGGACCATTACTTCGATTATCCCATGACTGAGATTGCGCGGGAAAGCAACGTCAGCTACAATTCCATCAAGGTGTTCTTCGGAAAATGGATAGAGGACGGCATAGTGGCCAGGACAAGAAGAGTCGGCAAATCCGATTATTACAAATTGAACATAGAGAATGTTTTTATAAGAAACCTCATAAAGCTCGACTGGATTCTCACCAAGAAGATGCTCGCCCCTGAATTGATAACGAGGGCAGAGAAAGCGGAAAAGCTGGCTTTCGTTTCAGCATAATTCTATATCTGATAAATTTTATCGGCGCGGATAACGTCAGGCCGCGCAACTACTTCTTCAAAACATATTTATCGCCGACTTTTTGAACATTCATCCCAAAACCCAGATCATATTTTTTAAGCACATCTTTAATGATGCCCAGACACTTGCTTCCAATCCAAGGTTCCTGAAGCATCTCGTACTCTGTTTTTTGCACTATTTCACCAAGCGTTTTTTTATAATAGCCATAATTAAAATGCGAAGGCAGTTCAAAATCACCGAGCTTTTTGTTCAGAATTTCATTGAGCAGGTTGTTTTTAAGGCAGCTGATTCTTTCAAAATTTTCTCTTTTTATTATATAAGATACCTTTTTGGCTTCTTTGATTGATTTCTCCAGATCCATACCAAAATTAAGGTCATATTTTTGAAGCAACCCAATAAGCTCGTTCAGAGATACTCTTCCGAAGTTCGGATACATCAGCATCTCCTCTTCAGTTTTCTTGGCAAGCTCGCCAAGCGTGTCAGTTCTGGTGTATTTCAGGCAGTGATAGGCCCTCACAGAAAGCTCTAACCCGTCCATTCTTGTCTGTGCAATCTCCGCCAGATCTTTGGCCCTGGATTCATCAACAACCACCTTGGCAGTTGACATGGCCTTTACAACCTCATAGCATAGTTGTCTATATCCCTGAAGAATGTTTTTTTCAAAGTCCCCGCATGCCCCTCTTTTTTTTATCTTCTCAACGATTCTGGATTCTTTCTGCCTTGCCCACTCTCTAGAACGCCCGAATAAGGAACCTATATGCTCTAATGAACTCTTTACATCTCCATAGCGGTTTTTGAATACAGTATATTCTTTTTCGGTAAGAGTCTCTTTTGCGAGTTGTTGTAGCTTTTTGGGGGCAAGACCTAGAGTGTTAATCTGCGCATTCAAATTTGAATACAATTTGTGGTGTCTGTTTTTCCCCATCTTAATCTCGAAGAACCCATAGAGGTTCTGCCACCTCTCAAAATGTAGTGTCTATAGGTTTTATAAGCTTTATGGGGCAGACAGCGAGCCGCCCTGCAGGCGGCGAGCGGAAGGGAGGAGCCCAGCAGGGCGACGACCGACAGGGTTAAAAATACATGTTTCTCCATAAAAATGGGGTGGTTCGCCTCAGCGGATTCTGAGACTAAAAATGATAAAATATGATAGAAGATTTGATAACAAATTATTTGAATTTATAAATTTTGCAAAAAATATCTCTAGCATTAAATATCCTTGCCCCGAAGCATTTTTAGATATTACAGACAAATTAGGTATCTCGGCAGTATTATTCACTGATCAGACATATGGCGCACCACATACATATACATTGATCAAAATAGATGAAGTGAACCCAGGCAATCAAAAAATAGATTTGGGTATAAGGGTATGGGATCCAATCACAGGCATTGTTAGAAAACCTGGAAAAGAGCCGCTTGCTAGAGAAAGTTTGCCTTTATTTTTGGGAAAAGGTACTATCGATGGCTTAGATGTAAATAGGGGTTTTGTATTCTTTCCAGGCAAGACCTCTTTTAATGAATTTAAAGATCCTTATGAGGAGGTACAATTCTATATCGGCCCGGTTTTGGCGAAAAATCTGCCAGCACCCCGGGAAGACTCGCCCCTTAAGAAGCATAAAAAAATTCTTGAGATATTAAAAGAGAGCTATGAGATGTATGAAGTCCCTATAGGCCCTGTTCAGGATTTATCAAAGAATATGTATGACTGTCTTTATTATAATATCTTTTATGCGCTACATGGAAATCTAAAAAATGAAAAGACCGCACAACTAATCAACAAAAAGGAACTTGAGAGATTTATAGTTCCTGATTTATTGAAATAAAAAGCGAGCCGCCATCAGGCGGCGAGCATGGCGGGCGAGCGGTTCTATATCAAACTAGTTTAGGGGCTCCGCCACTACGCAAAAATATTTAAAGCGGGAAATTGTGGCAGAAAACATGGTGAGTTATCAAATCCACATGGATGGAGGAATGGAGAGTATGAAGGCCTCTGCTCCAGTTTACATGCATGTTATAGATGATGTTTTCCTGAAGAAAAGCGCGAATGGGCTCAGGCAGGGTGACGAGATTATCTGCGCAGAGGACGGGAAATATTCCAGTTATAATGGAAAAAAAGTTCCGAAACTGACATTGGAATTTCTAAAGATGGTCTACAACGAGAAGGAGATAGAAGATCGCGTGCTTAATCACATCATAGGCCATGAAAGAAGCGCGCTTTTGGAGCTGATAAGGGAAACCTTCCAGAAAAACAATATAAACTTCTCGTATGACGAAGCGAACAAAATCATAGACTGCAAGATATCAGGGTTGGAGGAACACAAGCTGATTGGCAAGGTTTTTCCGGGAATCGATTTCGGGATGAATTATTCTCTAAAAACTGTTCTGAAAATTGAAAAGCTTCCTAAAAACACAGACAGCGCTCCTGAAGACAGGCAAATATATTCATACAAAAACATATTCGGGGGGATTCGGGTTTTCGATTCATTGAAACCTGATGTGTTCTCTAGACCATTTATCCTGGGAGCCGATGCTTTCGAACCCGAAGAGGCGATCCCGCATGTGACAAATTTCATCCAGAAAACAGGCTTCGGCAAAAAAGATGTCGTCAAATATCTTCTTGGAAAGGTGAGAGAGGACATTCCAATGCCTGATCTTGCAAAATTTTTGGGCAATATAGATGTCCTTGCTGTTCCTAAGCTCGAATCTCTGCTGAGTTCCGATATTCTCCACGATATGGGTTTGAATGAGATAGACACATTTTACTCAAGCTGCATTGGTCTGAGCAAGAAGGATTTTTGCGCAGAGATCCAAGAGCCGTTTATCTTAGAGGAACTGGATAAGCTATCTAAGAAAGGCAATAAGAATTCAGCAGATTATCTAAAAAATTCAATAGAGTCTATAAAAAATAGCTTCAACATGAAACAGCCACCTTCTTTAAATCTCAGCAATGAGAAGAAAGCACTAGTTGAAAAGGCACTTCTTACGATATTCAAGACAGAGGCCAAAAGAATGAAAACATCGGATGATCTGATTGCATTGACTAAACATCCTAAATATTTGAACATATCAGACATAATTAAGGAATTCCGCCAGCCGTTCGTGACTTATGTCGAAGATAGGGATACGGGTCTCGCAATGGCAAAAGTCATGGATAATTACAGGCCCAGAATAACCGCCCAAAAAGAGAAGCTGGACGCGCTTGTTGCAGGGATCAATGCGCTGTGAAATTCTTTCCATAATTCACTAAACCTTATCGCCCAGGATAAAGTCAGGCCGCGAGCCGCGTCCGGCGTCCTGACTTTGACGCCGAATTGTTTTGATAATGCCACGTGGGGTATTTTTCCATATCTCTTTATATCTCAAGAGCGCGGCCATCAGGCCGCGCAAACGGGCGTGCATTTCTATATCGAATTGATTTAAGGGGTTTGCTTCGTCAGGGCAAACAGCGAGCCGCGCCGAGGCGCGGCGAGCGAAGGATTTTTATAAAGAAGACCTATGATATTAATATGGACTTTAGTATATTTTTAGCGGACCTTGGAATTGGTATTGGTGCTAACATAGTATGGGATTGTCTTAAAAGATACATTAAAAATACAACCAATCCAACAAAAGAAGGGTTAAAAGACGCACTAATTTCTGAGTTAAAAATAGAGGGAGCAGATATTAAGGCGGAAAAAATCATAAGTTTTTTAGCAGAGAACGGAGATATATGTATATCAGAAACGAAGATATACGCTAAAGACAGAATTGAAATGGGCTCGGCTAGAAACGCCTCTTTTTCCTTTGGAAACGACAGCATTAGCAGAACGGATAAAACTTCAATCGAGGCCATAGGAAAGGCCAAGATTATTGGAAAAGGAAATACAAAAATTGTTCAAGAGGATGGAAGCATGTCATTTTATGTTTGATTTTATTTCTTCAAAATATATAAAAAAGCGAGCCGCCGCAGCGGCGAGCGATTCTATATCAAACTAAATTTTGGGCGCGCCACGAGCCCGCCCGAGGGCGGGGCGAGAAAGCGACGGGCCGCGCCCGCTGGCGCGGCGAGAGAAGGATCGCCGCCCGATGGCGGCGCGAATGGCGCGCGCGCAAGAAAATCTGTATAAACACAATCTCTCAATATTTATATATTAAAATAGGGTGTGTTTTTTATGCCAAAAGAGTTTGAGATAGATGTGAGCGGGGAAGACATTTTCTGTCATAATTATACAGTTGTTGTGGCAGATAAAAATAACGGCATCATCAAAGGGTATAAATTTAATGGCGATTTAATACAGATTTTAAAGTCAAGACGCGGCGAAGGAAAATACAGATATCCTCTTTCCAAGGAGGGGAATGCCCTGTTTAAAATAAGGCTTTATTGCATCATTATTTATTATTTGTTTAGGGATATCGACTTCAGGGATATGGATCATGAAATAAAGTTGGAAATATGTAGAGATTTTCAGGGACATGAGCAAAATATAACTTCTAATTTAAAATCTTTTTTGGAAGAAAATCTTCATCTGAAGATTAGTACAAAATATGTAAAGCTTCCGAAGGATTCAAATGCTGATAAATATGCTTATTTAATGAGAAAAGATACCAGCAATAAAATAAAAGGATACGTTAAAATAGAATTAGAGGATATGGAGAAATATTTAAAGAGAAAATAGTGTATCCGTGGACCCTCTTTCGAGGGCCGGGACCTAGTTTGCCCCCCGGACTTTCACCGGTGAACTCCCTAGCTAGGATACATAATTTATATGTATTTTCCATATATAAGCCTTTCTTTTGGCATCATTTTTAAGCGCGCGCTCACGCGCGCGAAGCCCGCCGAAAGGTCTTTATTAGAGATGCAGGGTTGGGTTCGTGAAGTGAGGCGCCATCAGGCGAGCGGAAGGACGAACTATGAATCTATATTGCAAATCCTTATCAAGCGCGGATTGACTCGTCGCGCGCAGATGCGCGCTCCTCATCCTCGCTCACGCGCTGATGCGCGTTCGCCTCAGCGCTCCCTCGCCGCTGCTCAGTCGCGGCTGAAAATCCGCGCCGATAAAATTTACTTGATATAGAAACACCGCTCGCTCTGCGGAGCGCACAAGATTTAAATAAATAGATTTCTTAATTAAAATATGAAGATAACAAAAAAGCAATTAAAAGAGGATAGTCATAAAGGAGAATGGGTTTATTTTCACGAGAAGGATAATAAAAATCAAGAATATAGAGGACTATGTGTTGATGAGGTTGTAGAAATAAGTGGAGATTATGCCCATAGGTTACAAAAAATAATATGGTGCCAAGAATATGATACTAAAAATAAAAGATGGGTTAATTGGAATAAATATTATTGGCATATAGGTATTCGTGCTTGTTATTGGGTTATAACAAAAAAAAGAAACAGCATAGGATTTGGGCAGTATTGCATGAATAGCGATCAAAAGCTTGTGGGTTTATTATTTAAAAGAGCAAATAAAAAAGGATTTTTTAAGCCTATGAGTTACTTTCAGATGAAAAAAGAAGTATCAAGATTTGATATTTGAGTATAAAAGACAGATTTATATTCGGCGCGCCTTCGGGCGCGCTATCCACTAATCTCCCTCAGCTTCTCCAATATCCAGATCATCCCTTCCGTATCCAGCCCGCAGTATTCCTCGAGATCCTTGCGGATTTTCTTGATTTCGTCGGCTGAGGCCTTTTTCCCATCCATTGAGCCGTGCGTTATGTAGAGATAACGCAGGGAGGCGTTTTCGCCGTTCGCAATCTCCATTTTGTCGTAGCCCTTGCCTGTTATGGCAGGCAAAACATACTTCAATGAAGCGCTGCCTCTTTGCATGTTGCTGTAATAGTAGAAATTCGTGAAGGGGATTATGAGGTCTGCGATTCTTTTTATGATGGAGTCGGCCCATTTCTGGTATTTCGGGAACATTTTTCCAAGCTCCTCAAGCCTGCCTTTCTCGAAACTCTGGTAATAAACCAGGATTGTGCCCTCGCTTCCGAGGACTTTCTCCAGCTCTTCAGCGAACTTTTTCCTGGGATCTTCGCTGCCTTTCGCAATAAAAGAATAGTGCTTCGGCTTTGCCCCTTTATTGCTTATAACATGCACAGAGAACTGGAAAGGGATTGCCTGATACGGCTTCAGGCCGTTGTACAGAGGGATTGCGGTCGAGTATGTCTCGAAATCCATGAAATACAGCGGATAGCTCAGGGTTTTCAGGAATTCCCTTATTTTCTCTTTATGGATGCAGGGCTCGCCTGATTTCGCGCATTTGTGCTGTATGAGCTGCTTTTCATTCAGCTCGTAATTTTCAGGGATGTCTTCAATGTTCTTCACACCCGAATCATTCAGCTCGAACGCCTTTGCTCCTATTCTGTAAAGGTTAAAGACGCTCGTCATCGGAAGAACACCCCAGCAGTAATCCTTCAGGCCGCATTCATACGGCTTGCCGCAGTTCGGGCTTATCTTCTGCTCGGGGCATTTTTTGCTTTCGATTATCTTCAGCATTCCAGCAATCCTTTCTTCTATGCCCGCAATCATCTCTCCGACTTTCTCAATTATCTCCTCCTTAACAAACAGCTTCTCGGCATCAATCTCACCTTTCCTGATGTAATCTTTGTTTATGTGCAGAAGAAAGCATTTTCTTATTTTCAGGCCAGCTTTCTCATAGCAATATTTCTGGAAAGAAACATCCTGAATATGAACATCTTCGACTTTTGTTCCGCTTTTGACCTCAATTATATCCCATTCATCTTTTCCAGCAGGCGCGAGAATGTCTGCTCTTGAATAAATCCCACCAACCAAAAAGCCCGCCTCAAAAAGTGGTTTTCTTTCCTTCAAGGCAATCAGGGATTTTTCATTTGAATCTGCAAAATCCCAGTAATCCGCTTTTATCTCGATTCCTTTCGGAAAAAGCTTCTTCGCGAGGTTTCCGACAAGCGTTCCCTGGTCGAATATGTGTTGGGTTGATTCATCAACAGGGAGCATCTTCTCTTTCTCGTGGCACATTATCCACAGAAGCTTCGGGCATTGAAGCCCGTTCAGGTAGAGGGACTTTGTGAGAACCTTGGTCATAGTTTCAATTTCAACAATTCTCTTATATCATTTATCTCGAAATCAGCCCCGCTTTTGCCCGCTGGCAAAAGCTTCGCCGTGTATGCGCGCGCGCCGTATCTTGCGTAGCATGTCCTGATGCCGAGGGCTTTTGCAGGCGCGATGTCGCGCTCGATGCGGTCGCCGACCATCAGGGCTTCTTCGGGCTTT
>Ga0315291_10001733_pt1 | contig 28923 bp, 23 predicted proteins | sample YL17G12_20_MG_FD_203070 | JGI IMG/M metagenome (GOLD analysis project Ga0315291, IMG submission 203070) | Sediment microbial communities from Yellowstone Lake, YNP, Wyoming, USA - YL17G12_20 | ecosystem: Environmental > Aquatic > Freshwater > Lake > Sediment | place: USA: Wyoming | collected...
TGCTTCGTCCTCGCCTCCTGTTGGCCACGCCGGCAGAATCCAGAACGCCGCGGACAATATGATAGCGAACGCCCGGCAGGTCCCTGACTCTTCCACCTCTGACCAGGACGGTGCTGTGTTCCTGCAGGTTATGGTCTATACCTGGAATATATGCGGTAACTTCTTTGCCGTTTGTAAGTCTTACACGGGCGATTTTGCGCAGTGCAGAGTTTGGCTTTTTGGGCGTTTGGGTTCTGACTATCAGGCACACCCCGCGTTTTTGCGGCGAACCTGAAATATCAGAGATACGCTTTTTGCCTTTTCTACCTCTGCCCTTTCTCACTAACTGATTTATTGTTGGCATCATTCACTCCAAATTTAAAATTTAAGATTGAAGATTTAAGATTTTTTAAATTAAACCTGCCGAAGGCAGTCCACAAATCTTCAATGTTCAATTTTCAATCTTCAATTTTTTCATTCAAGTCCGAGTGCTGCTCTGGCAGCAGCTTCAGCCTGTGCTTCGGCCTCGTGCGTTTCCTTAAGCTCAGCAAGTTCTTTTGGCAGCGGAGCTTTCGCCAGGTGTTTTACCTTCATTTCGAGGTGCGGCTTGAAGGCCGTGCCTGCGGGAATCAAATGTCCGAGTATAACGTTTTCCTTCAAACCGAGCAATTGATCCACTTTACCAATCAAAGCCGCTTCAGTCAATACCTTGGTTGTTTCCTGGAAGCTGGCGGCGGAGATGAAGCTTTCAGACTGTAGCGCAGCCTTTGTAATACCCATAAGCAGGGTCTTTGCGGTTGCAGGTCGAGGTTTTTTCCCCTTAGCGGGTTCGCCGCCGAGTTTTTCAATCTTTTCGTTGGCCTGTTCAATTTCCGCTTTGGTGTAAACCTGTCCGTCGACGAGGTCTGCATCGCCGGCGTCGGAAATTTTGAGGCTGCCGGCGAGCTCTTCGCCTGATTTTCTGAAGGCACGTTTTGGCACAATATCGCCCGGCAGGAAGCTGCTGTCGCCGACCGAGTCAATCTCAACCTTCTGCATCATCTGTGAAAGAATAACCTCGATGTGTTTGTCGTTAATGGTCACATTCTGCGAACGATAGACGTTCTGAACCTCAGCCAGCAGATACCTCTGCAGAGCCTCTTCACCTTTGACTCTCAGTATATCGTGCGGCACAAGAGGACCGTCGGTGAGCGGGTCTCCCGCCTCAACGTTATCACCTGCGTGCACATTGAGGTGTCTGTCGCGAGGCACATGATGTTCCTTTTCCATTTTTTCGCTTCGGATGATAATGGTCATCTTGCCGCGCCTTTTGTCGCTTTTTAGTTCGACTCTGCCGCTGATTTCAGCCATGGCCGCAGGTTCTTTTGGTTTTCTTGCCTCGAAAATTTCGGTCACTCTCGGCAGACCTCCGGTAATATCCTGGGTGCCGCCCTGACCTCTCGGTTGCCTGGCAAGGAGCTGGCCCGCCTGAACTTTATCGCCCTCCTTGAGCTCGATTCTTGCCTTTGCCGGCAGATAGTGAACATCGAGAATTTTCCCGCTCTCATCTTCGATAATAACCTGCGGATGCTTGTCGCCTTTATGCTCGATGATGACAGGTTTTCCTCGCTGGCCTTTGCGCTCTTCTTCGATTTTCATCGTTTCGCCGTCAACTACGTCAACAAATCGGATAACGCCTCCGATTTCGGCCAGAATCGGAACCATATGGGGGTCCCAGCTGAACAGCCGCTGGCCTCGCTCGACTCGCTGTTTATTATCTACCTGAACGCTTGCGCCGTAAGGCACTTTGAACTTGTCGAGTTCGCGCCCTTTGTCATCAAATATGGCCATTTCGCCGTTTCGTTTAAGAACAACCCACTTGGATTTTGCAGGTCGTGCTGTCTGGCTGAGAATATCTGCCTTGTCCCGTTCCTGTTCCGGTATCAGGCTGCCGGGCTCGGGCACTTCGTTCAACTCACGAAATTCAACAATGCCTGCATGAGTGGCTTTCTGGTCGCTTTCGAGAATTTCTCGCGAGGCGATGCCGCCGGTATGGAACGTGCGCATTGTAAGCTGAGTTCCCGGCTCACCGATGGATTGAGCCGCAATGATGCCGACAGCCATTCCTTCTTCTACGAGTCTGCCGGTGCTCATATCCCAGCCGTAGCACCTGGCACAAATGCCCAAGGGGCTGTCGCAGGTAAGCGGGCTTCTGATGCGGATTGATTCAAGTCCGAGCGATTCAATCTTTTCCGCTGCTTCGGGCGTGATAACTCCATTTTCACGCACAATCATTTCATCGGTTATCGGGTTTCTGACATTATCTCGTGCCGTTCTCCCGACGATAAGCTCTCTGAGCGGGATATCAACCTGTTCTCCTTTGTAGAGAGTGGTTTTTGTTATGCCCTGCAATGTGCCGCAGTCGATTTCATTGACGATAACATTCTGAGCAACATCTGCAAGTTTCCTTGTCAGGTAGCCCGAATCAGCGGTCTTCAGAGCGGTATCAGCAAGGCCTTTTCGCGCTCCGTGTGTCGAGCTGAAATACTCCAGCACGCTAAGCCCTTCGCGGAAGTTTGATTTGATGGGCGTTTCGATAATTTCACCGCTTGGTTTTGCCATAAGTGCTCGCATACCCGCAAGCTGCTGTATCTGGTCGATGCTTCCTCTTGCGCCCGAATCGCTCATGAGGTAAATCGGATTAAGATAAGGCCTCCCGCCTCGTGTATCGTTTTTCAGGCCCGCCATCATGGCGTTGGTAACGGCAACACGTGCATGAGTCCAGGCATCGATAATCTGGTTGTATCTTTCGCCCTCGGTCAGCACGCCGTCATTGTAGTTTTTCTGAATACGGTCGACGATTTTCTGGGTTCGGTCGATGATACCCTGTTTTTCAGGCGGTACTCTCAAATCGGCAAGACCGAAGCTTAAACCTGCAAGTGTGGCATATTTAAATCCGAGCTCTTTTATATCATCGAGTAGTCCGAGACTTGTTCTGCCGTCTGAGAGTTTAAAACAGTCGTTAATGACTGTCTTGAGCATTTTCTGATTCATGATACAGTTGTAAAATGGCAGCTCTTTTGGCAGTATCTCGTTGAAAATACATCTTCCCGGCGTTGTCTCTATTATGCCTGTGCTTTCTGTTATACCTTCTTCGGAACTGATTTTTCTGCCTTTTGGCAGTCCGACCTTTACCTTTGCATGTATGGTAACTTTTCCCATTTCGTAGGCTGTTATTGCCTCAGCGGTATTTCTGAAAATCATACCCTCGCCTTTTTCCCCTATGTGCTCAACGGTTATATAATAATTGCCGAGCACAATATCCTGTGAGGGGCCTACGATTGGCGTGCCGTTGGCAGGTGAGAAGATACTGTTTGTTGACATAATCAGCGTATGAGCCTCTACCTGAGCTTCGATGCTCAGCGGCAGATGCACTGCCATCTGGTCGCCGTCAAAGTCGGCATTAAATCCCCTGCAGACCAGCGGATGAAGCATAATAGCATTTCCCTCTACCAGCACAGGCTCGAAGGCCTGAATACCCATCCTGTGCAGTGTAGGAGCACGGTTCAGCAGCACAGGGTGCTGATGAATAACCTTTTCGAGGATGTCCCAGACCCGCTCTTCGCGTCTTTCGAGCATTTTCTTTGCGCTTTTGATGGTGTCGGCAAGTCCTCGCTCTTTCAGTTCACGGATGATAAACGGCTGGAAAAGTTCAAGCGCAATTTTTTTCGGCAGACCGCACTGGTGAAGTTTGAGATGAGGTCCTACGACAATTACGGAGCGCGCGGAATAATCGACTCGTTTCCCGAGCAGGTTTTCGCGGAATCTTCCCTGCTTGCCCTTAATCATATCCGCAAGGCTTTTTAACGGTCGATTGTTGCTTCCCAGCACAGGTCTTCTGCATCGGCCGTTATCAAACAGTGCATCGACAGCCTGCTGCAGCATTCTCTTTTCGTTTCTTATAATGACCTCAGGAGCGTTGAGATCCATGAGTTTTTTGAGTCTGTTGTTTCGATTGATGATTCTTCTGTACAGGTCGTTCAGGTCGCTTGTTGCGAAGTTGCCGCTCTCGAGCATAACCAGCGGGCGCAAATCCGGCGGGATAACGGGCACTACATCGAGCACCATCCATTCGGGTTTGTTTGGGCTGGCCTTTATAGCATTGACGATTTTAAGTCTTTTTGTCAGGTCTTTTATTTTCTGCTTGCTGCTGGTTTTGACCATAGCGGCCTTAAGTTCTCCACCGAGATGTCCCAGGTCAAGTGATGTCAGCAGGTTTCTGATGGCTTCAGCACCCATCGCTGCCTTGAAGGAGTTCCCGTACTTTGCGACAGCTTCACGATATTCTTCCTCGTTGAGAAGCTGTTTTACCTTCAGCGGGCTTTGCCCTGCGTCTGTAACAACATAATCCTGGAAGTAGATAATCTTTTCAAGGTCGACGGTTTTCATCGCAAGCAGCGAGCCCAGTCTCGACGGCATAGCCTTGAAAAACCATATATGCACCGCTGGCGCCGCAAGGTTGATATGTCCCATTCGCTTCCTTCGCACCCTGCTGTGCGTTACCTTTACCCCGCATCGGTCGCAGATGATGCCCTTGAATTTTGTCCCCTTGTATTTCCCGCAGGAACACTCCCAGTCTCTTTCCGGCCCGAAGATACGTTCGCAAAAAAGTCCGTCCTTTTCCGGCCTGTAGGTGCGATAGTTAATCGTCTCAGGCTTCCTGACCTCTCCGAAGGACCAGCTGCGAATGTCGTTCGGGCTGGCAAGGCTTATTTTCACCGAACCGTAATCATTTATCTTATCATAAATACTTTCGTTCATTTAAGCCCACTCCTGACTTTCAGCGTTTTAAAGCTTTTGTTTTTCGCCAAAACTACAGACTCCTTGCCCTTGCGCTGCCTACACGTTTCTTTTCAAGCTGGATATTAAGTCCCAGTCCTCGTATCTCGCTGCACAGCACATCGAATGAAATTGGGGTGCCGGCCTCGAGCGTATTTTTGCCTTTGACCATTGACTCATAGATTTTGGTTCTTCCTTCAATATCGTCGCTTTTAACAGTAAGCAGTTCCTGCAGCGTATAAGCAGCGCCGTAAGCCTCGAGAGCCCAGACCTCCATTTCGCCGAATCTTTGTCCGCCGGTTCTTGCCTTTCCTCCCAGCGGCTGCTGGGTAATAAGGCTGTAAGGACCTGTGGAACGCGCATGAATCTTGTCGTCTACCAGATGGTGCAGTTTCATCATATATATGTAACCGATGGTAACGGTCTGTTCGAAAGGCTCGCCGGTTCTCCCGTCATACAACGTCGCCTTCATATCTGCGCCGATTTGAGCAAAAATCTCATCTGTACACGGTGCAGTATTGCTTTGCGCCAGTTCTTTGCTGCGCTTTAATACATGCTCGTTTGATTCGACCAGCAGTTGTTTTATTTCTTCTTCTGTTGCGCCGGCAAAAACAGGCGTAAGGGCATCAAAGCCGACTACTTTTGCGGCCCAGCCGAGATGAGTTTCCAGAATCTGTCCAACGTTCATTCTGCTCGGCACACCGAGCGGGTTGAGGCATATATCCACGGGCGTTCCATCCTCGAGATACGGCATATCCTCAACCGGCATAATTCTTGCGATAACGCCCTTGTTTCCGTGACGTCCTGCCATTTTGTCGCCGATAGACAACGTGCGCTTGGTGGCAACATAGACCTTGACCATTTCAAGAACACCGCTGGGCAGTTCGTCGCCGTGTTTCATTCTTTCCAGTTTTGTCTTCGCCTCTTCAGCAATTTCTGCAACCTTAGGCATATATTTATCAATGATAGGCTGTGCCTGCTGACGTGCATTTGCCGGCTTTACCCATGTGATATCGAAGTTCTCAATCTGCTCGGAAATGACCTCTGCCACATCGCTTGCGCCGACCTTCTGTCGGGTTGACGGGTCAATAATGGAAATATCAAACTTTTCGAATATTTCATTTACCATCTGTTTAAAGATGGTGTACTGCCGTTGTTTCATCTCGGTTTCATATTCTTTGACTTTTTGTCTGTATGCCTTTTTCTGTTCATCGCTGCCGGCTCCTTTTCTGGTGAATCGGCTTGTTTTAATGACCACGCCGTTGTAGCCGCTGGGCAGTTCGAGCGAGTCGTTCTTGACATCTTCTCCGGCCCTGCCGAAGATTGCGTGCAGCAGTTTTTCTTCCGGCGTAAGTTCTGTTTTGCTCTTTGGCGAAACCTTTCCGACAAGTACATCTCCTGCGTCAACGCGCGTGCCTTCGCGCACGATTCCGCTTTCATCGAGATTTCTCAGCGCCTTTTCGCCGACGTTTGGTATATCTCTTGTGAATTCCTCTCTTCCGAGTTTGGTCTCGCGGACCTCGATGCTGAACTCATCGATATGGATGCTCGTAAAGATATCGTCTCTTACCAGTCTTTCGCTTATAAGAATAGCGTCCTCGAAGTTGAATCCGTCGAACGGTATGAAAGCCACGAGCACGTTTTTCCCCAGAGCCAGCACGCCTTCTCCGCTTCCGCCGCCGTCTGCGATGATATCGCTCCTTTTGACCTTTTGCCCGACGGAAACCATCGGCACCTGATTGAGGCATGTCCTTTCGTTAAGGCCCACAAATTTTTCAAGTTCGTAAATGTCCGTATCGTCGATGACAATCTTTTCTGCATCGACAGCCGTTATGGTTCCTGCATTTCTGGCACGGACAACCATACTTGAATTTCTCGCAACATGTTCTTCCATTCCCGTCAGAACAAGCGGCGGTTCTGTCTTTAACAGCGGCACAGCCTGACGCATCATATTTGAGCCCATCAAGGCTCTGTTGGCATCGTCATGTTCAAGGAAAGGAATAAGCGCTGCTGAGATGCCGACAGTTTGCTTGCTCGATATATCAATATAATTCACTTCTTTGCTGTCAACCTGTGTAAGTTCTCCCTGTTTTCTGGCAAGCACTATCCCTTCCTGCAGTTTATCGGTGCCCCTCTTTATTGCTCCCGGCGGAGCGAAAGTAGCCTCCATTTCTTCATCTGCTCTCACGTAGACGACCTCTGGGGTGATTTTACCTTTTTCAGCCTTTCGGTAAGGCGTCAGCAGAAAACCGTACTCATCGACTTTCGAAAAGATTGCCAGCGATGCAATCAGTCCGATGTTTGTTCCTTCAGGCGTTTCGATTGGACATATTCTGCCGTAATGGCTGATATGCACGTCTCGAACTTCAAAGCCCGCTCTTTTCCTGTTAAGTCCGCCAGGGCCCAAAGCCGACAGTCTTCGTTCATGCGTAAGCTGGCTTAGCGCGTTTGTCTGGTCAACTACCTGGCTCAGTTCGCCTCTGCCGAAGAAATACTCAACGCTGCTGGACACGCTCTTGGAGTTGACAAGGTCGGCAATACGGATGACCTGCTGCGGCTCTTTCATATTCATACTCATTTTCATACTCATTCGTTCCTGAACGGTTCGTCTGAGCTTGAGAAGCCCCTTTCTGATTTCGTCTGAAGCAAGTTCGTCAATCGTCCGCAGCCTTCTGTTTCCCAGATGGTCGATATCGTCAATAACACCCTGATTGTTTCGCAGCCTGACTATATATCTCATCGTATTGAGAAAATCTTCCGGCCGGAGCGTCATTTCGCTTTCACTTATTTCCTGCTTGAATTTCCTGTTCAGTCTGAATCTGCCTACTCTTCCGAGTCTGTATCTGTTGCAGTCGAAAAACTTTTCATTGAAGAGTGTTTTTGCCTTTTCAATATTCGGCGGATTGCCGGGCCGCAGTCTTGCGTAAAGCTTCAGGAGAGCCTCCTGACAGCTTTCGCAGTCATCCTCGGCAAGTGTATTTAATATGAGAGGGTCGACTACTTTTATTATGACCTCAACCTCTGCAACGGATTTCTTCGACTTTTTTGCCTTGCCGTCTTCTTTTTCGCCTTTGGCTAATTGTTTTATCAGAAACTCTTCGATTCCTTTACGTAAACTATCATTTGATTGAGCCTCGGAATAATGGCTACCCGCCATTCGTCCATATATTCCTTTTTTTGGCGTAAACGCGACCCCTATATATCCATGGTTTACCAAACCAGTATTTTTGTCGCGGAAGAAGTAAAGTCCAAGTTTTTTAAATTCTGGGTCTTTAACATCCCTTGGCTCTGAATACCAAACCGTTTTATCATCAATTTTTTTCTTGCATTCTTCCAGAATATCTTTTTGTTCCTGGGTAGCTTCCTTTTCCCATCGAACTTCAAATTCACTGATTTTCTTCTTTGCGTTTTCCGGAACTTCGTCATTTTTAGTATTAAATCTGGGTAGGTGCGCCGTTTTCTCGTCGTCTTTTTCAGAATCTCCGAAGAATAGCATAAGCCTGTTCTCAATAAACTCTAAAAAAGATTTGAGTTTATTGTCATCGTCTTCATAAGGATTCTTCACAGACACATACTTAAATTCCAGCTCGTTCTCCAAATGCTTCGTTACTTTATTCTGCGTAACTCGGGTTTTGGACTCGGGCGAGATTTGTTGTATTAAAGACACTTTGTCAGCGAATTGTGTGCCGGCCTTTACTATTATCTCGCCGGTTTCGGGGTTCACTATCGACTCGACCGCCCACATCAGGGGGTCGAGCTTGTCGACGGATATGGTTTTTGTTTCAAAGAACAGTCTTATAATCGCCTCGGTAGCGCTGTATTGTTCTCCCATTGCACGCAGGAACATTGTAGCGGGAATCTTGCTGGACTGGTCGATTCTGACGATGAGTACGTCTTTTCTCGTAACGGAAATTTCTATCCAGCTTCCGCGTTCCGGTATAATTCTTCCGCCGTGCAGGACTCTGTCGCCCTCTTTGCTTTCGATAAGAAAATCGACGCCCGGCGAGCGGTGCAGCTGGTTGACGATAACGCGCTCGGCGCCGTTGATGATAAACTCTCCGCCGCCTATCATAATTGGAATTTCTCCGATGTATACGACCTGTTCCGAAATGTCGTCCACATCGCTTCGTTTCAGTCTGCAGGCTATCTTTAGAGGATAGCCGTAAGTCAGTCTCAACTCTCTGCATTCATTCGGCGAATATCTGGGCCTGTCGAACTCATATCCGAGGTATTCAAGACTCATGGTCTTGTCGTAACTCTCGATGGGGAAAATTTCCTTAAAGAGCGCTTCAAGTCCGATACTCTTTCTTTTCTGTGATGGGACTTCAGCCTGCAGAAATCTTTCGTAACTATTCAGCTGAACTTCGATAAGATTCGGGATGCCGATTGCATCTGCTATTTTCCCGAAATCTCTTACAATTCTTGCGCCCATCACACACTCCCTGAAAAATATGTTAAATTATTTCTGTTTAGCCGCTGCCGGCACTTGTCGCGACGAAGCCTTAGCGACCTGTCCTCCGTAGTCCGCTTTGGCAGACGAAGGACGGAAGGCGGACAGCGGCGTATTTAACCCGTCATTTTAATGACGGGGTTGTTAACCCCGCCCTTTACGGACGGGGTTTGTTATTTTTATTTTATTTCAACAACGGCTCCTGCCGACTCAAGCTGCTTTTTGGCAGCTTCCGCTTCGTCTTTGCTGACGCCCTGTTTTACAGGCTTTGGTGCGCCGTCCACGAGGTCTTTTGCCTCTTTTAGTCCCAGAGATGTAAGAGCCCTTACTTCCTTTATGACCTGAATCTTCTTGTCTCCGAACTCCTTGAGTATAACATCGAAGGTGGTCTTTTCTTCAACCGCAGCGGCCTGTCCGCCTGCCGCGCCTCCTGCAGACCCTGCCATCATAACGGCGCCGCCGGCAGGTTCAATGCCGTGAACTTCCTTCAGGTAATCGCCGAGTTCCTTTGCCTGCATGAGTGTCAATTTGACAATCTTGTCTCCCAGTGTCTTTATCTCTGAACTAAACTCTTTTACTGATTCGTCTGCCATTTTATCACTCCTGTAACCAATTTTATCCCCCCTCTCTTGCTTCGCAAGAAGCAGAGGGGGACGCTTTACGGCAGCCCGGACTACGCCGTCCTGTTTAACCCCTTTCGGGGACACCCGCTAAAGCACGTTAATTAATTCTCAAAAATTATTTCAAAGAACAACCAATTTAAAATTGAAGATTTGTGGAACGCCTGTGGCGAACTCATTTTCAATTTTAAATATTCAATATTAAATTTTAAATTTTATGCCGCTTGTTTCTCAGCCTTGTCTGCTATTGCTTTTATGCATCCTGCGATGATTCCGGCCGGTGCAGCAACAGCTCCTGCCAGCCGCCTGGCCGGCGAATTTGCAAGCATAACGACCTCGCCCTGCAGTTCGACTCTGTTTTTCATATTTACAAGCCCTGCGGCCGCCGCCGCATCGAGAGCCGTTCCGTCAACGTAAGCGCCCTTGAATTTTATTGCTGTCTTTCCAATGTTGACAGCCCTGATTTCCTTCGCCACATCGACGACGCTGTCGCCACCGTATGCAACCGTGCATGAGCCCCTGGCAAAAAGCTCAACTGCGCAGGTTTTCCCCATCGCGGCTATGGCATGTCTCATCATGGCGTTCCTGACCATTGTCAGTTTAATCCCTTTTTGACGCAGTCTCCCTCGCAGCCGGTTGTTTGCCGTCCCATCAATTCCCGTCAAGTCAACAACGAGAAATTCGTTAACGCCTGCGAATCTGTTCGCCAGCTCCTTTGTAAGAATCTGTTTTACGTACTTACTCATATACACCCCCACACCAATGTAATAAGTTCTAAACACTGCATTTTTGACAAAGATTTCGTTTTCATTTTTTTATTCTCATATGCTTTCCCTCACACCGGTACATTGGTGTGGGGGTCAAAATTCTGCTGCATCAATCTGGACAGCCGGACTCATGCTTGCCGATATAGCCATCTTTTTAATGTAGGTTCCCTTGGCCTTTGCGGGTTTTATCTTCTTTATCAGCGCCATAAATGCCCGGATATTGTCAGCAAGCCTGTCTTCATCGAAGCTTTGCCTGCCGACAACAATATGCACATTTCCGCCGGCATCGTTTTTAAATTCCACTTTTCCTGCCGCAAATTCTTTAATGGCCGTAAGAATGTCCTGAGTAACCGTTCCGTTTTTCGGCGAAGGCATTTTCCCTTGCGGCCCGAGTAACTTCCCGAGTCTGCTGACCTTTCCCATTACTCTTGGCGAGGCAATAGCGACATCAAAGTCCGTCCAGCCGTCGGTAATTTTCTTAATTAGCGAATCGCATCCCGCATCGAGCGCACCTGCTTGTTTCGCGGCATCAACATCGGAATCTTCACAGAAGGCGATAACTTTTTTGCTCTTTCCGACGCCGTGCGGCAGCGAAACAGCGCCTCGAACAATCTGGTCGGACTGCTTGGGGTCTATTCCGAGCCATATAACGCAATCGATGCTCTGGTCGAATTTGGCCGGCGGGAAAGATTTAACTTTCTTCACAGCCTCTGTAAGGCTCACCGGTCCGCTCGGCAGGTCCTTTGCCGAAGCCGTATATCTTTTGCTTCTTTTTCTCATATCTTTACTCCGCGTCCCGCACCTATTTGCATAGTTATAGGCGGATAAATTGAAAATTGGACATTTAAATGGTTCGGCAAAATCGGTTCCACAAATTTTCAATCTTCATTCTTAAATCTTCAATTTCCTTTGCGCCTTCGTGCCTTTGTGGCTATTTCTCTATTTCTATTCCCATACTCCTTGCTGTGCCTTCGATAATTTTGCAGGCCTGATTAACATCAAAAGCGTTAAGGTCTTTCATTTTCCTTTCAGCTATTTTCTTTATCTGCTGCTTTGTGACCTTTCCGACTTTTTCCTTATTCGGCACACCGCTTCCCTTTGCAAGCTGCGCTTCCTGTTTCAGCAGCACTGCTGCAGGAGGACTTTTTACAATGAACTCAAACGTTTTGTCTGAATATACGGTTATCTCAACAGGCACAATGGTGCCGTTGAGGTCTTTGGTTCGCTCATTAAATTGCTGAACAAACTGTCCGATATTGACGCCGTGCTGTCCCAGTGCAGGTCCAATCGGCGGAGCCGGCGTCGCCTGTCCTCCGGGCGCTTGCAATTTTATCTTTGCCCTTACTTCCTTTGCCATCTTTACCCCCACACCAATGTAAACTGTCTTTTTGATTCAGCCCCACACCAATGCAAATTGTTTTTTGATTCAGCCCCACACCAATGCAAATTGTTTTTTGATAGAGATTTCATTTTAATTTTTTCCCTTACACTAATACATTTTCCCCCTTAACCAATACATTGGTGTGGGGCTATAGATTTCATTTTCATTTTTCCCTTACAACAATACATTTCCCCCCTTCCACCAACTCATTGGTGTGGGGGTTTTACCTTTTCCCTTTTTACTTTTTTACATTATATCTTTTCAATCTGCCAGTATTCGATATCGAGCGGAGTGCTTCTTCCGAAAATTGTAACAATGACTCTGACAACACCACGTTCGGCATCGATTGAGTCTACGGCTCCTTCGAAGTTTTCAAAGGCTCCCTCTCTGATTTTTACGACATCTCCTTTTGCGAAATCGACCTTTATATTCACGGCAGCCTGTTGCGTGGCCCTTTCAACCTCGATGAGCACTTTTGCAACGTCGCTGTCGCTCATAGGAACGGGCAGACCTTCTGTGCCGACAAAATCGCCGACCCCAATGGTCTCCTTTATCAGAAACCACGCCTTTTCGCTTATTTTCCCGTCTTCGCCAGGCTCAATCTCCATAAAAACGTAACCAGGATAAAGCTTGCGTTTGAAGACTTTTTGTTTTCCGCCGCGAATGCGCTTGACCTGTTCGACCGGCACGACGATTCTGCCGATAACGTCCTCCAGGCCTTCGAGCGTAACCTTTCTCGCAAGAGCTTCTTTAACCTGCTCCTCCCTGTTGGAGGCTACTCTTAAAACATACCATCGCATAAAAATTCACTCATTCCGACAGCTTAACAACCCTCCTCCATTCTTGCTTTCGCAAGAAAGCATGGAGGCAGAATACCTATATCCCTAAAACATTTGCGAAAAACAGATTGAAGCAGAAATCCGCCAGTCCCAGCATCGCCGCCGTCAGGAATACCACTATGATAACGACAAAGGTGGAAACCGCTATTTCACGTCTTGAACTGAAGCTGACCTTCTTTAGTTCGCCTTCTGCCGCAATCAGAAAATCCGCCACTCTCGGCTTGTTGACAAGCCAATAGAGCCCAAGTGCGACCAGAGCAAAGAGTCCCAGCGGCACAGTAACGCTTATCCATAATCCGATTGCTTCGCTGACATTTATCGCCGCTGCCAGTTTTTGATAAAGTATCCAGCAGCCGATTGCCGCAATTACCGCTATCGCAACAGTGCTGTACAGCCGCGTATTTTTCCCCTGACCCCACTTATATTTTTCAATCAGCATTCAAACCCTCATCTGATAATTCAAAATTTAAAAATCAAAAATCAAAATTAACGAAACCGCCTTTCGGCGGATAACTTTTTCTTGCTTCTTACTTCCTTGCTTCCTTGCTTCCTTCCGGCAATCAGCAGGCCAGGGAGGAATTGAACCCCCAACCTTCGGTTTTGGAGACCGATGCTCTGCCAATTGAGCTACTGGCCTATTCTCAAACATTTGTGTTCCTCAACGTCTTTTTCGCCTCGCCGCATCCGCCTATTTGCGTCTTATTTTATGAACAGTATGTTTTCGCTCATTTTTGCAGAACTTTTTAAGCTCGATTTTTGGAGTCCCCTGTACGACATTTATACTGGTGCGATAATTTCTGCTACCGCACTCAGAACACTCCAGCCAAACATCTTCTCTTTTTTTCGCCTTAGCCATTTTATATCCACGTAAAAATCAGCCCAGCGGCAATTTTAGTAAAATCATCGCCGCCCGGCTCGGTGGCCGTTATTTCAGAATTTTTGTAACAACGCCTGCCCCGACGGTTCTTCCGCCCTCACGTATGGCGAACCTCAGGCCATCTTCCATAGCTATAGGCGAGATGATTTCGACTTCCATTCCGATGTTATCGCCCGGCAGACACATTTCAGCGACTTTTCCTTCCCGGCTTTTGATTGCTATGACGGCACCGGTAACGTCGGTTGTTCTGAAATAGAACTGCGGTTTATAACCGGCGAAGAATGGCGAATGTCGTCCGCCTTCGTCTTTGGTAAGCACATAGACCTCAGCCTCAAATTTGGTATGAGGGGTAATCGAACCCGGTGCAGCAATAACCTGTCCGCGTTCCAGTTCGCCTTTTTCAACGCCTCTAAGCAGGACGCCGATATTATCGCCGGCTTGTCCTTCACTGAGTGTTTTGTTGAACATTTCAACGCCGGTAACGACCGACTTGCGGGTCTCTTTGTTAAGGCCGATGATTGCGATTTCATCACCGACGTGGACCTTGCCGCGTTCAACTCTTCCTGTTCCTACTATGCCGCGTCCTTTTATACTGAAGACGTCTTCGACAGGCATCAGGAACGGCTTATCGACTTCGCGCAGTGGAATCGGGATATACTCATCCATTACCTTAAGCAATTCATCAATCGGCTTGCAGGAAGGGTCGTCAAGTTTGGCAGCTTTCATGGCAGTTATGGCTGTGCCGCGGATAATCGGAGTCTGGTCTTTTGGAAACTGGTATTTCTTCAACATCTCCTTGACGGACGCCGGATCGCTCGGCAGTGGCGGACGGCCCGGGAACCCATACCGAACCAACAGGTCACGAATCTCCAGCTCGACCAAATCTATCAGCTCAGGGTCGTCAACCAGGTCTATTTTGTTCAGAAAAACGATAATTTGGGGTACGTTAACCTGTTTCGCCAGCAGGATGTGCTCCCTTGTTTGCGGCATAGGGCCGTCAGCAGCGCTGACGACCAGGATTGCTCCATCCATTTGAGCGGCGCCGGTTATCATATTTTTTACATAGTCAGCGTGTCCCGGGCAGTCGATGTGAGCGTAGTGACGGTTTTCGGTAACGTATTCAACGTGTGCGGTCGAAATTGTCAGAATTTTTGTCGGGTCTCGGCGGCCTTGTGCCTCGGAAGCCTTTGCGATTTCATCGTAGCTTCTGAATTTCGACAGACCTTTAAGCTCCATAACTTTGGTCATTGCTGAAGTTAAAGTCGTCTTTCCGTGGTCAACGTGTCCGATAGTGCCAACGTTAACGTGCGGTTTTGTCCTTTCAAATACTGCCTTAACCATATTGTGCTAACCTCCAACTTGTCCTTAGATATTTTTTGAATACCCTAACTTTTTATTTTAACAAACCGACATACTCGGCTTTTAACTGATAATAAGCCCGCACCAGTTTGGCGCGGTGCGACTCGTCGCGGCGAAGGCCGCAGCCGAAGTCGGACCGCATCGCAACGGGCAGGTCTTAAAGACATCAAACCCAGCTGCTGATGAGAATTGAACTCATGACCTCATCCTTACCAAGGATGCGCTCTACCAGCTGAGCTACAGCAGCGAATCCGCCCACGGCGGGCAAATATTTTCACCACGAAGAACACGAAGTTCACGAAGTAATTAAAATATTTATATATATCTTCCTTGTCAGCCGTTACGCCACAGACGGCTAAACTTCGTCTTACGATATTAATCAAACGCTGATAACAACACTGAAAACGCTTAAATTCCCGCCTGCGCGGGGACAAGCTTATTTTCCTTTGCCGAAAAATGCAAAGGGATTCCCTGTAAAGATTTCGCCAAAAACGAATTTATGAGTATATTCGAACCCCCGGAAAAAACAATTATTAAAAGAAAATTTTTAAAATTTTTTCTTTTGAGCCAAAAATCTTGCCTATATTATCAAGACCCGCGAAGCCTTCTTATGTTATTTATTTAACACCCTATAATATCGGCTTTCCCAAGTAAATCCGTGCAAAAAAAAGAGATTTTGATAGTATAGAGCTTATGGATGCCATTCAAGCCAGTTTTGACTGTAAATTGAAGGTCGAATTTCATGGAACCAAAGTCACCAGCGACGCAGGTTTGCCGGCTTACATTGAGGCATTGCGGCTTTACATCGTGGCGTTGCAGGCGGATAACAACATGAGCAAAATGCTTTTAACAAATTATTCCGCTTTTGCGGAAGAAACACAACGATTTTAGACAATAAACGGAGGTGCCATGTCAGAGTTAAAAAGATATTTTTCCCAAGATAAATTTAAGAATTTTTTAGAAGATTTTGATTTCCTATTCAAAAAAATTAAAGAATCTTTAGATGAATTAGATCTTAAACTGCGTAGTAATTATTTCAACCTGTATTACAAAGGCAACAGTCTGGCTAAAGTATGCTTTGAGGGGGAAAATTATAAGGTTGCTATACATAACAAATTTATAGAGAACGTTTTTGACGGCGATAAAAGGTTCAATCCTGAAAAGTCCGAAGGAACTCCCTATGTCAGCTATATCTTGGAGCCTAAACTATTGCCAGCGTTTTTTCAAACGAAACATCTGAAGAGAATTTACCGCAACATCAGTGAGGTAAATTACGGCGAAGAAATTGCCTTCGAACAAATTCTCATTACAGATAATCTCAACAGGCAAAATTTCTTCGTCATAGATAGACAGATTACGGAAACTTCATTAAAAAGAAAAAGACTCGATTTGTTAGCCCTTAAACAAGTTGACAAAAACAAGAATAAATATCATTTTCTTGTAATCGAGATTAAACTTGGAAATAATCCGGAATTAAAAAAAGACGTAGGCGAACAATTAGAAGGTTATTTAAAGCATATCACGGGAAACTTTGGCTCATGGAAAAAATGTTATGAAGAAAATTACAGACAAATTAAAAAAACGGGCATCTTTGATTTCCCTGAATACCATGAAATAGAGATAGTAAATAATCCGCAGGGAGTAGTCGTGGTTGGCGGATATTTCAACATAGCCCAAAAAAATATAAAACAATTGGGGGAATTATATCCGGATATTAAGGTAAAACATATGAGGCAGCTCCTGTGCAAATAATCGTTCATCGCGGCACAAAGGTAATCGGGGGAAGTTGTGTGGAGCTAATAACCAATAGCTCAAGAATAATAATCGATTTGGGTATGCCCCTTGTTGATTCAAAAAAACAACCCTTTGATTCTAAAAGTATAGCAGGCAAATCAATCGATGAACTAAAGGCAGAAAAGACTCTGCCTGATGTCAAAGGCTTATATAAAAATGAAGAACCGCAAATTTATGGTATTTTAATATCGCATTCTCACCTCGATCATTATGGCTTATTGGATTTTGCGAATAACAAGATACCTGTTTATATCAGCCGGGGCGCAAGAGAGCTTGTTGATGTAACAAATATATTCATAGATAAGAATGTTCAACTGTCAAATACTCATACAATAAAACACCTGTCGCCATTTCATATAAAAGATTTCAAAATAACGCCGTATCTGGTTGACCACTCGGCCCCTGATGCCTTTGCGTTTCTAATCGAAGCAGAAGGAAAAAGAGTTTTTTATTCCGGGGACTTTCGAGGTCATGGCAGAAAGGCTATTTTGTTCGAAAAAATGATAGAAAACCCGCCAAAGAACATTGACTGTCTTCTGATGGAAGGCTCGATGCTGGGCAGGAATGAAATGGCATATAAGGATGAGAGCGAAGTTGAAGCCAGAATTGTGAAGATTCTAAAAGAACAAAACAACATAACATTTTTATTTTCATCATCTCAGAATATTGACCGACTTGTTTCAGCATATCGAGCCTGTTTGCAGACAGGTACAACTTTTGTAATAGACATTTATACCGCTTTCATACTGCAGAAACTTGGAGAAGTATCCAAAAAGATTCCACAGTTCAACTGGGAAAATATAAGGGTCAAATTTTTTAAATACCATGCGGACAAGCTCGCTGGGGCTGGTTATAAAAAACTGCTTTATATTTATAACAGGCAGAAAATTGAGATGGACGAATTAAATGAGAAAAAGAATAAAGTGCTTATGCTGGCAAGAGATAATTCTATATTCCCGCTCATTATCAAGAATATCAGTGACCCAGAAGGAGCGAAAATAATTTATTCGATGTGGGAAGGGTATCTGACTGATGAATTTGGAAATTTTTGCAGCGATAAAAAGATTGAGATTGAGCAGGTTCACACGAGCGGACATGCGGTATTAAATGACCTGCGGCGTTTCGCAAAGTCTTTAAGTCCCAAGTGTCTGGTTCCAATTCATACTTTTGAAGCGGCACGGTATTCAGAATTTTTTGAAAATGTGAAGATAGTAAATGATGGTGAGCCGTTTTTAATTTAAATCTGTAAATCTGGGGACACCATACCGGGGAAAAAGGAATGTAACTTTTTATTGACCTGCTGCGCCGCCTAAACCCAGCAGGGTTTTAGCGATTTTCATAAAAAGTCTTTCAGGGGATTGCGCCTAATTTTCCCCTGATTTGGCGATTTTGAGAGCCTGTTTGGCCGAAACGCGGCAGGCTTTGCCATTACGACTTATAATAACATATTGGCCGAGTAATGCTTTTCGCTGCAATTCTTCCTGCACCGCTTTTTGGAGACATCTGCCGGCAACTATAGCCATTTTACTAATTCGTTTTGTAGTCATCTGACTGCCTCAAAATTCTCTCATATATATCTTGAATAAAAATACGCCGGATTTTACCATCCTGTTCAAAGACAGGAACGGGTTTAGACCTGGAATTATCATAGCAAATCATTTTATCGCAAAGAGGAATGTAAATTTTTATTAAATTATACATTATACGAGGATAGCGGCGATAAATCGCGTCATCGGGTATGTTATGGCCGCCATTTTCAACACGCTCGCGGACGCGGCTTTTTGAAAAGGCGGCATCAGGTATCCACAAGAAAAACAAGACAATTTGCCAGCCATTCTTCCTGAGCTTTTTCAGCAGGTTGATTTGGCTGCGGCCTGCCAATGTCGTCTCAAAAGCAAAATCAACCCGTTTTTCGATATTTGCGTATATCTGGCGAAGAAAGAGACGACCGGCTTCATATTGAGCCGACAATGAGTCAAAAGGCGAAAAACCATAAGCAATAAGGTCGGCATTGACAAAGTTGCGGCAACCGGCTATCTGCGGCAAATAGCGTAATGCAAATGTGGTTTTTCCTGCACCATTTGGGCCTGCAATGATAAAACAGGTTGGTTTTTGTTTTTTTCTCATCGGTTATTAAATTGCGGCAAAAAGCCGGAAAACTGGGCCCGCAAGGATTCGAACCTTGGACCAATGGATTATGAGTCCACTGCTCTACCGGACTGAGCTACGGGCCCGCAGCGTCAAACTTTACCCTGCCTTGTGCGAGATTTCAAGAAGGTTTATTGCCACAAAGGCACCAAGGCACTAAGAAAAATACGAAATCCGAATATCGAAATACGAAACAATATCAAATAACCAAAATTCAAACGTTCAAAACGATGGTTTTGGGCTGAAAATCTATACTTGATAATTATCAAGCAAAGTGAAGGAGAGTATTGGGATTTAAGATTGAAGATTTTATGAGCCGGTGCTTACGCTTTGCTCTATTAAGAAATAAAAAACGTGGCGGGCAGGGAAAGAAAATAAAAAATAAAAACTACAGATTAAAAAACAAAAATGATTATCTGATTCGATAAAATTGCCAAGAATATAATTCCCCAGAAAAAAGTACCGGATGCCTTTAATTTCCCCCAGTCTATTGATATCGATATCAATTTCTCCTTAAAGTTTTTTAGAATAGGCTATTCGCGTCGTTTACGTCCGGCTTATTAGGTTCATTTGGTTCGTTCGGCTTATCAAGGCTGGCATCCTGATTAGGGTCGGATAGTTGTTTTTCACTTTGGAGCTCTTGTGCAACATAAGTCCATAGTGGTTCTTTCCAATACCGTAAACGTTTAAATGAATCAGTACTATCTTCAAAAGTTAAAAAACCATATTCCGCTATTTGGCCGTAGCGATAGATTTTTTTGCCAGGTTCTGATGAGGTGTTGTTTGGAGGCCCGAGAATTGAGTAAACCTCATCTTCTTTGATATTAAGCCGGAGAGATTTCCACTTGATAGGCATTTGCCACTTATGCGAAGGCTTTATTTTCTTTTCTTTTATTTCTTCAGATACTAATAAACTTGCCAAATCATTCTGGTCCGGCAATATCCAATCAGAAACAATGTAACGCGGCTCTCTGGGAGATAAACCATTGGTCAGATTGTTTATTTTTGTCTGATTATCCTTTGTAAGTTTCTCCATTCTATCCTGATTTCCTTGGTTTTCATTTGTGATTGAATTATTAAGCATTCTAATCTTGTTTTCATGTCTTAGTTTTTCTGTTCGAAGTGTATCGTCACGTTTACGTTCTTCATCATTGCTGTATATTCCGCTACTGTAAGTTCCCGATTTTTTTTGCCCTTGTGGATATGAGGGAATAAATCTAAAATTGCTATGTATTCTGTTTTCTTCCTGTATTTGCCTATTTAAATCGGCTATAGCCTTTTCGTGCATTTTTTTCTCTTCATCCATATATTTCTGATAAGCCTCATTATTTCTATCAATAATAATTTGTATACTTAATGTTCCAAAGCGAACATAACCATATTGAGGAGGGATACATTCATATTTTCCTTCATCGTTTTTGGAGGCCGTTGGAGTTGTCTGATAGTACCAGATACAGTGGTCTGAAGCAGCCTGAATGCATTTGGGGCTCCCGAGAATATTCCGAATATCTTCTTCACTTAATCCTTGTTTAAGATACAGCCATTTTTTTTGCATTAACAAGGTTTTTTTGTAGGCGGGGCTTTGCATCGCTGCCTGCAGGGCTTCGTTGTACTTGTTCGCAGCCTGTTCCCATAGTTGTCCGGCTGCATCAAAATTGTTTTGGGCAAAATTCTGTTCAGCGGAATTGCGGATTTTTTCAGCTTCCTTCCAGATTTCATAAGCTTCGACAGAGGCATTAATTTCCCTTGCAGATTCTGCCGCCTCGCTACATTTCTGTTTAAATGCCAATGCAGTAGTTAGGTCAGTTCTTATTTTTTCAGTAACTTTTGAAGCCTTTCGGCAATCTTCGGCTGCCGAGAGCCATTGTTTCTCGGCTGACTCAAATTGGTTCTGACTAAATAAATTTTCTGCGGTTTGGGCTTTATTTTTTGCTGCTTCTATTGCATCTTTGGATTCGATATCGACTTTATTTTCAAGCGATTGAGCAAGTACTTTCTGGAACTCCTGTTTTGCAGTCAAAGCTTTTTCAGATAAAGCTATCTGTTTTTCCTGTTCTTCTTTTTGTTTTGCCAACTCTTCTTTCCACTGCTGTTCCAACTGGTCATACTTCTTGATTTGCTCTTCTATTTGGGAGCTGTTTTCTGCGGCTTGTGCGGCGGTCTCTAAGTATTGTTTAGCTTCTTGGAAATTTTTTAATTCTGCACAATGAGCGGCCCTGTTTATTAACGCATTAATTGCAGATTGGAGCTCTTTGTTAACTTCCTGTTTTTTTCCGGCAAGAAACCAGCCACACTTCTTCAGCTCTTGTCTGCCATCGTAGAGATATCCTGAGGCAATAAATTCTTTGCTTTTCTTTAGATGTTTATAGTTGCTCCACCATGCCCCAAGAGCAATAGAACAGAGAATAACAATTATTGTCAAAAGAACCATAGAGCTAATACGGATTAATTGCATTCTCTCAGCACGGTAGTTATATTCTGCAACCACCTCAGCACGTGTTTTTCTTAACGACTCCTTCAAATCGGTACGGGTAGGGTCTAATTGAAGAATTTGGCGAAGCCTATCCTGGGCCTTATCCTCTGCGCCGCTGCTCATAAACATTAGAGCTTCTTCCTGTAACTTTTGGATTTTTTCATTTTTATACTTATTCTGGATCTCTGAATACAAATTCAATAATTCTTTTTGATTCGGGTGTGCTTGGAGTCCATTTTTTATAATTTCAGCGGCTTTTTTATAATCCTTTTCCCGAAGAGACAACAGTGCTTTTTCAACAATTTGGTCTATTTGAGACTGAGATTCGTGCGGCTTCATACTATCGTTCATTTTTGTCTCCTTGTTTTTGTTATTACGACAAATTATAGCCTTAAAAAATTGAAAAGCAATAATTTTTTACAATTTGCGCAAGAAAAAACCCGCCGTCGCCAAAGGCTATGGCGGGAAGCCTGCGGCAAAAATCAATCAAACGCGCAGGAAAAAACCTGCGCGTTTAAAAAAAATTAAAAATTTTTTCCCCAGAGCCGACAAGAACTTATAAACTCGGCCTCCAGAATTTTTGACGAAAATTCGATAAAAAGGCGCAAGTTTTATGTAAATATAGCCACGAAGGCACAAAGGCACAAAGAAATTTAAGATTTAAGATTGAAGATTGAAAATTTGAGGAATCCGCCAAGGGCGGATGAATTTTCGATTTTCCTAACACAGGAGACGATTCAATTTATCTAAATTTTTCCATCAAGGTTCGCGTGCCTGCGGCAATAGAAAAACTATTAGTCAAAATCGCGCTTTGGTACCGCAGGAGGCAATACGGTTTTACATTCAGAGTCATAGAACTTACGCAGGGGAAATACGCAATCGTTGACCCGGAAGATTACGAGGAACTGAACAAATACAAATGGTTTGCCAAAAACGATAAAAACACCTACTACGCTGCGAGAATAGAGAACGGGAAAAAAATATATATGCACCGACAGATTAAACCTCCGCCGAGAGGCTTCGTTGTTGACCATATAAACCATAAAGGATTCGATAACCGAAAAATAAATCTGCAAATCGTTACCGTCCAAGAAAATAACTGGAACAGCGGAAAGACAATAAAAAAGGCCAGCTCAAAATACAAGGGAGTAAGCCGATGCAAAAGGACCAATAAATGGCGAGCCGTCATCTGCGTAAACGGCCGAGATATGCACCTTGGCTATTTCGAAGATGAAACAGAAGCGGCCAAGGCTTATGATACAGCGGCGAAAGAATATCGAGGCAAATTTGCAGTATTAAATTTTGAAGAAGATAGCCACTAAGGCACAAAGGCACGAATTTTTTTTAATTACTGATTACGCTGATTAAACTGAAATAATTAAGAAAATAATCAATAAGAAAACCCCAACCGGAGGCCGGGGTTAATCGGTTTTGAATTCAGGTCAATATTTTTTCATGTTTTTTTGCTTCCGCCTTCGCCAAGGCTATGGCGGACAAGGCGGACTGACTCTTTGATACGCTGGATGTGGCCTCGGCCGAGGGCCTTGACCTCGCAGCCCAGCTCAAAATACCGCCTGATTTTTTCATCCTCGAGGATTCCGTAGCAATCGATAACCGCCAGCGGGGCGCCTGCCCATTCGACGATTCTTTCCGGCTCCAGATTCAGATACGGCTCGTGCGGCACAGCCAAAATCACCGCCTCAGCACCTTTGAGGGCTTTCGGCAGGTCACTCTGCACACGGATTTCCTTCAATTGTTCCTGGTTGCGGAAGAAGCGCGACCAGGATTGTCCCCTTGCGGGGTAGGTATCCTGCTGCTGGAGCTCGTGCCAGTGTTCGACATACGGGTCGTGCACGCGCATTTCCGCGCCCATTTCGGTCAGTCTCCGCACAACGATTTCCGAACCGCTGTATCGCGTATCGGCGACATCCTGCCGATAGCTGACCCCGCAGAGAAGCACATTGGCCCCGGCAATATATCGGCCCATATTTCGCAGGGCATCGCGGGTCAGAGTGGCCACGTGCAGGCCTCTGGTATCGTTAATGTCAATGGCCATCGTTGTGATTTTGAAGATGTCATCATCAAAGCCGAGCAGATGTTTGTAGGCCCAGTAGCCCAGTCCGCCGTCTTTGGGCAGGCAGTATCCGCCGATGCCGGGCCCGGGAAAGATGATATTGCTGTGAGTGGGCCGCATTTTAATGGCCTTAATAACCTTAATCAGGTCAACGCCGTTGCGTTCCGCAAAGAGCGACCATTCATTGAGAAACGCGAGTATAGTAGCGCGGTAGGAATTCTCGACGATTTTGGTGGTTTCGGACTCAATGGGTCTGTCCATAACTGTCAGCGGGAAATCTTTAGTATTGAGGACTTCGCGGAGGAATTTTTCCACGCGGTTGCGGGCTTCTGTTGAGCAGCCGGAGCAGACCCGCCAGAAGTCGCGGATTGAGGCGACGTATTGCCTGCCCGGCATAACGCGTTCGAAGCTGTGGGCCAGCAGCGGCTCGGATTTGATGCCGCGGGTCTGGAAGGCCTTTTTCAGTATCGGCCAGGCGACGAATTCCGTCGTGCCGGGCGCTACGGTAGTTTCAATCAGGACCAGACAGTCGGCCGGAATCTTCTGGCCGATGGTTTTCATAGTGGCCTCGAGTGCCGCCATATCGGTTTGTCCTGTGCGAAGCTGTCCGAGGTCCCGCTTGATATAATCGCACTGGACATCGACGACAACGCAGTCAGCCAGCTCAAGGCAGTCGCTGTTGTATGTGCCGATTAGCGTTTTTTTCTCCAGCACGCAGCGGGCAATCATCGGGTCGACCTGTGGGTCTTCAGCCTTGACGGGAGATTGTCCCTTATTGAGCATTGGAATTTTCCAGTAGCTGCGTGTGCTGGGCCGCTGGCAGCCGATAACGAATTTGGACGGTTTTGATGTTTTTTTGTCGACGGTATCTGCGATGATAGCCGCCATCACGGCTCCGACAAATCCCACACCCATAACGACGACGATTTCCCTGCCGTCCTTCCGGGCAGATTCGACAAGTTTGCGGACGCGGTCCAGCTCCGCTGGATACTGCTGGGGCTGGGGGATTACAAATTTTTCACCGGCCGGACTTATGGAATAATCCGTCATAGTTCATGCCTCCTTAATAAAGGATAAACCTCCACACCAATTTGCGGAGTGGAAGCAAATTCGGAATCTGCGGAAAAACCGCTTTTATTCAATTTTTCTGCCCAACCACAAAGTAAATTGGTGTGGGGGTAAAAGTTCGGGTATTATAAGCAAATCAGGGGCGGGATAAAGCGAAAAAATCGTCAATTGTAATCTCTTTAATCTAAAAGCCTTGACAATTAATTACTGTAAAGGCTTTAATATTATAATCTGCCGTACAAAGGGCGATTAGTTCAGCTGGTTAGAACGCACGGATCACACCCGTGAGGTCACAGGTTCGAATCCTGTATCGCCCAATTCCGACGTCCGATATGCAAACGAAACAAACATCTGCCGGGCGGACGGACATGCAAGTTCCGAAAAAATGACCAATGTCTTAGTTGTAAACCCCGACGGTACAGTACCGGCAGAATTTAACCTCGGCTGGTTTGAACCGACGGACAATTCCTGCTTCGACCTCGAATAAAATAATTAGAATCCGGAATTCAGGAAACAGGCCGCAGAACCAGATACCGAAGTTTAACAGCAGACAATAGTTAACGCACCAAACCTCAAAAAAATATTTTTTAAATTTTTTTTACAAAATCATTCATAAAAACTTTACCTCGCTGCCGATACCATTTATATTGTTAGCGTGTTCACCATCGGTCGAACGTTGCAGCCGACGGCGAAAGGATTCAGGAACAATTTTCAACGGATTACGAACATGTTCAATCAGCCGAGAGCAGCCAAGATTCTGATTTGTCTGGTAGTTGCTATGACCACTGGCGCCGCTGTTCTTATGGCTCTCGACCATCAATCCATCTCTGCCGGAGCCTTCAGCCTCGCAAGCTATTCGTCATTGGGGCCAATCGCTGATATTATCGCCACAAGAGAGCTGGCTAAAAGCGATTCGCCGCGGGGCGACCGCGTCGCAACGGGCAGATGGGATAAAATCGAGGTTTTTTACAGCAACACAAGGGGCGGCAATCTAAATCAGCTCGCATCACTGAACGGCCTGACAAGCGCTGAAGATGTCAATTTCCATTTTCTCGTCTGCAACGGCCTCGGTGGAATCGACGGCCAGATTCAGCCGACCGAAAAATGGCTCAACCAGTGGTCCGCTCTGCCGGGCGGCGTCTGGTACGGAAGCAGCACTACCATCAGAATATGCGTTATCAGCGAAGGTAAAACAAAAGCCTCCGACTACCAGATAAGCAGAACCGAAGAACTCATCCAGCGCCTGAGCAGAAAATTTAACATCCACCTATCGAACATCATCTACCCTGAAGACTGGCAGCTATAAGGAAATTTAAAAATAAAAAATTAACCCCGGTGAGATAGCGAAGCGGCCCCGATGGGATAGTTTCACATCCCACGGGGTAAACATCTCACGGGGCAAGAATGTAAAATTGAGGAGTTCGCCCTTCGGGCGAGACCTAATTTAATATTTAGCCCCGCGATTCACCGCGGGGTTCTTTTTTTGCCATTTACGGCGGGTTTTTCTTTGCCCTTCACATAAAAGACCTTCATAGTCCTTTAATTTTGATAAAAATCCCTATTGCAAACACCCGATAAAAACGAATTTATTTCCAAACTAAAGAGGCTATTAAAAAATTTTAACTCTTTTCGTTATTTTTACTATTTTCGCTATTTTATCTAATTTAACATTGTCGATAAAACCTTAGATAAGGAAGAACAGGTCTTTTTAATGGAGTAGAAAAATGGCACAAGCATTAGAAACCTTAGTTGAAAATCGCAAGTCAGCACGAACGGAACTTTCATGGCCGATAAGCCTCTGGCTGCCAGAGGCAAACAGATTCTTCAACGGCAAAACCATCAACGTCGCCAAAGGCGGTGTGCTCCTGTCAATGCCGATGACAACGCCAATCAGACCCGGACACGTCGTGGAGATAAACTTCCCGCGGACAATGAACCTTGCCAAGAAGAAAGGACAGTTCGCCCGCATAAAGAGCGGCAAAGTAATACGCGTCGAGCGCGACACCCTGACCTCCGACGCCACCATCGGCGTGGCCATCCAGTTCGCATAGAATTACAGCCACGAAGGCACAAAGACACCAAGAAAATTGAAGATTTAGGATTGAAGAATGAAGATTTAATGACACTGTTTTAAAAATTTTCAATCTTCAATTTTCAATGTTAAATTCCCTTCTGCCCATAACAGCTTGAAAAGAACATCTGCTGTGTGGTATCATACGGCAATGAGCAAAGACAGGAAAAAAGGCGATTCGGTCCGTGTGCCGAAGATGGAGAACAAGCGGGCCTTTTTCGATTATGAAATCATCGAAAAGACAGAAGCCGGCCTGGCACTTGTCGGAAGCGAAGTCAAATCACTCCGCCAGGGTGGAGCCAACCTTACAGGCGCCTATGCCAGGATTTCCAGTAATGAATGCTGGCTTATCGGCTGTAATATCGCACCATATAAACAGGCAGGCACCCGCAACCATGAACCCCTCAGAAAGCGAAAATTACTGCTGCATAAAAGACAAATCAAGAAAATAGATAGTAAACTGCAGCAGAAAGGCTTTACGCTTGTGCCGCTGCGGATATATTTTAACGACAAAGGCCTGGCAAAAATTGAGCTGGCAATAGCAAGAGGAAAACGGCAATATGACAAACGTGAAAAAATCAAAAAGAGGCAACAAAAAAGCGATATCGACAAGAGTATGAGAAAGTATAAAAAATGAAAATTGAAAATTTAAGATTGAAGATTTGGATTACGTTAATCGGTTGCGGTTGCGAAGCTCGTTTCGTTAATCGTCTTGCGGCTAACGTAATTGAAACCACGAATGAACACGAATAGACACAAATCCAAAAGAGTTTTTTTTATCGCTGATTACGCAGATTTAAGTGATTTTTAATTAACCACGAATTAACACGAATTTTTTTAGACACTGATTAACACAGACTGAAACACGGACAGACATGAACTTTTTCGAGGCGAAAGTTTTCGGTTGAGTTTGAAAAGAAAAGAGATAGAATTTTGGCAGACATCGAGGAAGCAACAATAGGTTGAAGAAAACAGTCTGTGTTTGGCGTTTTGATTGAGGAATTATTAAAATAATATGAAAAATAAAACAATCGCAATCCTCGGTATAGGATCATATATATTATCAGTTATAACATCTGCTGAGGATCTTGAGGGAAATTTTGTTTCACCAATCGTTTTAATTGCATTATCGGGAGTACTAACAATAATATTTACCGTTGCGGCAACAGTCCGCTTATGGAAAGGAGCGAGATACGTATCAATAATACTTGCATCTTCAGCAGTTATTCTTTTTGTATTAGGGGTAATTCAGGAAGTTACTTTACCCAAAGGAAGCTCAATTATTTTTCTATTGAATGTAACTAAAGTAATTAATTTTATTGCATTTGTTTGGGCTATAATAAAACTTTTCAGAATGAGAAAAATTGAAATAGTTTAAAATAATACTGATACTTCTGGTGTTGGCGTTGATAATTTTAATCGGATGATTATGGAACAAGAAATTGTTCAAGTTGAAACTGAAAAAGTAGAGAAGAAACAAAATTTCTTTTTGAAAAGAATACTAAAGTATCAAGTGATTACTTTCACATTCGGGTTTCTGCTTCTAAACCAAGTCGTCGTCTTTTGGGTTACCTGCTTAACAGGTGAAGATTCGTTTCTGGGGAAATTAAGCCTGAAAATTCTGTTTGCAGCAATCGGCATTCCTCTTATTTATTTTCTTCAATGGTTGTTGGTAGTCTGGATTGCCTCAAAATTTCCAAGAGAAAAATTAAAAGAGAAATTTTTAAGGCACCCGGTGGCAACAATTATTCTGTTTGTTTTATACATTACTGATTTGCCTTATAGATTATCTGAGTATTGGGGCGGTAATATCGCTAGCATTTTTGAAGTAATCGTTTATTATGCTTTCATCTCTTTTCTATGGTGGTTGCTTATATGTTGGATTAGCGATAAAATTTTTAAAAAACAAAGATTTCAATGGAATTGGTATAGAAAAATTGTTGATAAGATATTTGTTTTTATACCACCCGTATATAAATTTATTCTTGGATTGATAGTAGCATTATTTGTGTTTTTAATTTTGTTTTTGTTAATAACAATAGTTTTTCATTATTCGGGGGCGGATTTAAAAAATTTATTTAAGGCAACCTCTAAAAATTCAGGAAACGCGGCCTGTCATTGCGAGCGAAGCGAAGCAATCTACATTATTAAACGAAAAACAGAGATTGCTTCGTCGTTTCACTCCTCGCAATGACGGTGCGAGGT
>Ga0315291_10001735_pt1 | contig 28909 bp, 34 predicted proteins | sample YL17G12_20_MG_FD_203070 | JGI IMG/M metagenome (GOLD analysis project Ga0315291, IMG submission 203070) | Sediment microbial communities from Yellowstone Lake, YNP, Wyoming, USA - YL17G12_20 | ecosystem: Environmental > Aquatic > Freshwater > Lake > Sediment | place: USA: Wyoming | collected...
CAGAGGGAAAATTCGAGAACTAAGAGTTGATTTCGCTAAAAATATGCATAGAATTTTCTATTTTGTATTCATAAAGAGGACTGTAGTTTTACTTCACGCTTTCTTAAAGAAAACTGCTAGAACACCGATATCTGAAATAAAAAGAGCTGAAGAAAATTATTATAATGTCTTAAAAAATCCAAAAATATATGAATAAAAGAAAAAAGACTCAAAAAGCAGTTGATTTTCAGGGGTATCTTGCTGAGAAATTGAGAAATCCCAAATTCAGGAAATATTATAATGAATATGGTAAACAATTAGAAATTGCTTACCAGATTTTGAAATTGCGTAAACAAAAAAGATTATCTCAGGCAGAATTAGCAAAGAGGATAGGCACAAAACAAAGTAACGTTGCCAGAATGGAAGCAGGACAACAGAATTTTACTACCGATACTCTTCAAAAGATTGCATCGGTTTTAAAGCGAGAACTTAGAATTGAATTCGTTAAATAACCTACTCGAAAAGGGAAATTCCTATTCCCTGCCCGAGAGTTTTTCTCTCGGGGTTTTATTTGTGGTATAATTTAAAAATATGAAAAAAATATTAAAAGCCTTTCTTTTTATTTGGTTACTTTATTTAATCTATTTAAATTTTTTCTACAAAGGCACAAAAATACTCTGTATAATGGGACTACCTGCTGCAAGCGCAATAACAGTCGCCTTATTTGCCGGCATTCTTTGGGTTGGTTTACCGATCTCCTATTTTTTAAAATATTTACTTGATAAATTTTACAAATCATCACTTACGAAAAATAAAATTTTACAAACATTTTTTACTATCGCTAAACCATTAGTGTTTATTTTTCTTTTACCGCTTGTTTTTGGCATGCTTATTATTTTTAAAGCCCTCCCTTTCTTAGGAGATATTATTTTTTCAAACAAATATTTATTTTTTGCAGTCCAATTCTTAGGGCTTGTTTATATTTATCTTAGTCTTTCAGCTAAATTCAATAAATATTTATTGAAATAATGCCTTCAAAAGTTTTCTCGGCAGCAGTCGTCGGCCTCGATGCTAAAATAGTGGAAGTGGAAACTGACGTTTCTTATGGTTTGAGATTTTTCAATATTGTTGGACTAGCTGATCAGGCGGTCCAGGAATCGACTGTCATGATAAAACATTTAAGGTATTCCTGAAAACTCGGCTTTTACCAGTAGGAAAGGTAATAAGTGTCAGTAGTTAGAACTGGCACTTTTTTTCCTAAATATTTGACAAATTCTATCTATTTGTTATAATGCAAATAGCACACAATAGAGGAGGCTAGGTAGTAAATTGAAAAGTAAATATACAGTAATAGCGGTGGTCAGGACTTTCAATAACAAAGGAATTATTGGAGCAATAGAGCGTCTTACAGCGATAAACGAAATATCTCACATAGTCGTAGCTGTCAATACTGATTTTGAGAACCGAGGAGAAAAAGATGGAGCTTTTACTAAGCGTTTAATAAACTCAGCTTCCGGCCTTAAGTCTAATCCCAAAGTAGTTATACATCCGGTAGCTAACTGGGGTAAAAATGTTGGTTCAGCAGCTGCCTTAAATGATGCCGTAACCGAAATCTTTTATCGTTTGGGACGGCTTCCCACAGAAAGAGACATTATCTTTAGTGTTTCTGTGGAAAGCTGGATCAAAGCAGGTTATATACGAGAAGCACTCAAATTCTTTGAAACACATGATGACTTAGCGGTTATTGGAATTAAACGAAAAATCATCATTGGAGATGACAAAGAAAGTAAAGCTCTTGAAGCAAAATTCCAAAAAACAGTTCTTCAGTACAGAATACCGCAAAATACAATGGCTTTGTGGCGAGCTGATTTATTACGGCTTGCTGGCAGCTTCAGAACCGAGTGCGACTTTTCCGGATTGACCGAAAAGATTGATGGACAACAGGTGCCAGTAGCGGGTATGGATGACTTTCCTACTCTACTTTTTCTTGTTAGGTTGGGATACAGATGGGCCATCATCGGTAAGAAAAATCCGGTAGTTTGGGATCTAAGTGAAGTCAAAAAAGATCCTCAGAGATGGCAAATGAATCTTAATAAAATGAACCGTCAAGAAAAAGTAATAGGAATATGGGCACAGAAATTCCACTGCCTATCGATAAGAGAAGCCGTTGAGATTCTTAAAAGAGGACAATTGAATCTGTAAATCAAAGATCGATTATCTGGAATAGTAATATTCCAGATTTTTTATTATAGACAATAATGCAATAATCCAATAAAATTAAAGAATATGCCATCTAAAGTATTCTCTGCCGCCGTAGTTGGTTTAGATGCTCAGATTGTGGAAGTGGAAACTGATGTTTCTTATGGTTTGAGATTTTTCAATATTGTTGGATTGGCTGATCAGGCGGTGCAGGAATCAAAAGAAAGGGTAGAGGCAGCAATAAAAAGCATAAAATTTTCTCCACCTCATCGCCAGCCAATAAGAGTTTTGGTAAATCTGGCGCCGGCTGACCTTAAAAAAGAAGGCTCTCTTTATGATCTTCCCATTGCTTTAGGTTTTTTGCTGGCCTCAAAGCAGACAAAATTTGAACCAGCAGATAAGATTTTTTTAGGAGAACTGGCTTTAGATGGAAAATTAAGGCCCGCAAAAGGAGTTTTGTCTATTTCCTTAACGGCCAAAGAAAAAGGTTTCAAAGAAATTATCTTGCCAAAAATTAATGCTTTTGAGGCAGCCTTAGTCAAAGATCTAAAAGTTGTGGGCTTGGAATCTTTAAAAGAAGTCACTGACTATTTGGAAGGAAAGAAAGAAATTGCTTCTTTTGAAGTTAAACCAGAGGATCTTCTGGAAAACCCAAATTACCAAATGGACATCGGATGGATAAAAGGCCAGGAGTATGCAAAAAGAGCTTTAGAAATAGCTGCTGCTGGTTCTCATAATCTTATGATGGAAGGGCCACCGGGCGCCGGAAAAACTTTATTAGCCAAAGCCATACCAACTATTTTGCCAAAACTCAGTTTTGGAGAGTCATTAGAAGTAACAAAAATTTACAGCGTTTCCGGATTATTGCCCGAAAATAAACCTTTGATTAATATTAGACCATTTAGGTCGCCTCATCATACTTCTTCAGAGGTAGCTTTGATTGGCGGAGGAAATCCGCCCAGACCCGGAGAAATTACTTTAGCCCATCGAGGAATTCTATTTTTAGATGAGTTTCCTGAGTTCCATAGAGACGTGCTGGAAAGACCACATACAATGGTCTACTAATTATCTTAAGTTTGAACTGGAAGTGAAGGTTTAAGGAAAACAAAAAGCCCTCAGTAAGAGGGTTTTTGTTTGCTCCCCCTGATGGACGATGTTTTCAGCTCTTATATTTTAAGTTATCTTGAAAAACAATATGGTTAAAATTCTGAATTAGATATCGGCAGGTAAAGCACCTTTCCAAGTGATACATCATCATAATAATCATAGATTTTGCTATCGATTACCGAAGTATCTGTTGTCCCCCAGTAATTATTAGTTGCATCAATAACTTCATAAGATCCGCCTGTATTATATCTAAAATTATATATAACATTGTCAATGTTGTTATACATAATTTCAGAATTACCTATGTTGTATCCGAGTATCCCAATGTCATTATCAAGTATATTATTATATTTGATTTTCTGCGGATGAACAAAATCAATACCAACAACTGTATTTCTAATTATATTATTTAAAATATAATTTGGGCTTGTGTCACTAAAACTACCACTAATATATATACCTGCACCTACCGTATGATCAATTGAATTTCCAGATAGCGTATTATTCTTACTATTTATTAAAGTTATACCACCAGAATTACCGGTAATTGTATTATTTGATATTGTAATACCTTCGACATCTTGAAGCATCCACCCCGCACCACTTCCAGAAACTATGTTATTCAAGATAGTATTATTGTCTCCTCGCACAAGGATGACACTACTAATAACTTCATTATTATCGAAGGTATTATTTCTAGAGTTCAATCCAAGCACTATACCATATGCACTGTGGTAACTTATAGTATTATTTAATATTTTTCCGTTAGACCCCTCTAATACAATACCGATTTCATTATTATTACGTATGATACTATCACTCAAGAATAAACTGAAAGTAGGAACTTGAGCGATTAGACCGTTGCCATATTCTATAATTGAATATTTTATTACGCTACCTGATAAATAATTACCTCCAGCATCAAATACTGCACCGTTAGCATGACTTGTATATTTAATACCCTGCCAATCATTGACTTGTGGAATTGATTCATTTGATGTGAAATTTATCATTGCCCCTGATGTGCCATTCGATATCAATTCTCCATCGATGTTTAATCCAGTGCCTTTATTAAACTTTATTATCACCCCAGGTTCAATTATAAGTTTAACGCCCTCCAAAACCTGAACGGTTTCTGTCACAATACATGGACTATTAGACAGAGTTAGTTTTGAATTTTTAGTGATATTTCCGCCTAGCGGACAGGTTAAAATTTCTACTTGGTCACATTCTTCATCGGTTTCTCCATCGCAATCATTATCTATTCTATCGCAAACTTCGGTTGTCGGGACGCATTGTGGCTTTTCACAAATTCCCGTCAAAGTGTCAATATAAACTCCTCCCGAAATACCATTCCTCAAATCAAAACCCACATGGTCAAAATCAGTAAAAGAGGCACTACCATAGAAATTGTCCCAGTCAGTCCATACTCCATCATTCACTCTATATCTTGCTGTCTTATCACTTGAACGCCATTCAATTTCTAACTTTGTCCATTCGTTATCATTAAAGGTTGCAAAGTTTTTATATACACCATTGTCCACATCATAATAAGCTACGTTTCCATCTTTCTTAAAAGTCACTGAGGCGAAAGGTCCTCCCCAAGATCCTTTTGTCACTCTTACATAGACATTTCCATCAAAGGTTACATTCCAATTCCAATTGGACCTATCTTCGGTTTTGATATAGAAGGACTGTCTTCCGTCGGATAATGGAGTTCCTGCTTTAGTGATTACACTGTCTGCATATGATGTATTATTATAAAGTGCTTTCGCACCCTCAAAAACATTAGTTCCTTGAACGATAAAATTGTCGCCATTTAAATAACTTTCCCAATTGCCCTGTCCAACAATACTTCCGTCTATATAAGTATTGAAGTTATCTTGAACAATCGAAAAACCTTCATCAATTTGTCCGTCACAGTCATTGTCTACGCCGTCGCAGACTTCCTCTGTTGGAATACATTGTGAAGGAACGCTAATTCCTGTTACTTCTATCCATAAGTCGCATCCATAATCTTTTGAATCTTCAAGAACTATTGGACAACCTGCAGGCCAATCTTGGCCAACAAAACCTTTAACTGGAGGAACTTTTAAGTCAACAATCCAAGTATCAGAAGTGTCTTCTTTAATTTTTGATAAATAGCCAGTTGCCTGATTTGGACTCGGAGTCTTACAAGTTAAGAATTTTCCATCAAAATAACTTGGGATGCCTATATCATTTGTTTCTTCAACTTTAGGTGTCACAGATAGATAAGGACAGAGCGACAACATCGCAGTGTAACCAGTTGGACAATTTTCTGTTGCGTAATCAACGGAAACATACTGGATTGGATTTTCTGGGTCATCGGCCTTACACTTTGGTTTCTGCTTAATGGAATAAGCAACGTCATCAACTCGGTCAGCTGACTGGAATGAATCACTTAAACTCACGGTAAATTCCTTGTTGAGATATTCTTGAGGAAATACAGTTCCAAATTTCAACTCTCTTGAATCAACACTTAAGGCATTCTCAATATGAGCTGTAACGTTAATAATATGGGCTTCAAAAGCCGAAAAAGCCACTACTCCAGCACAAACTGCTAAGATAGCGGCTAAGCTTAATAGAGTCTTTTTATTCACGATATTTAGCGTTTAGTTCCTCCGCTAAACATGTTACTTTCCTGATTTTAGTTTTGCTCTTTATTAAACAGTTGTCAAGGTTTGAAAAATGGGCGAAAAGGGGCTAAAATGAGAGAGAATTTAATGAAAATTACTATGACTCTAAATGAAGAATTTGATCAAGAGGTTCGGTCGGTCATACAGGAAATAAGAAAGGAAGCGTTCTACAAGTCTGAAAATATTAAAACAGAAGGAATTGTTACCATTCCTTATGCCTCTGAAACAAAACAAAAAATTATTTATAAACTTGAAAGATTGGGAGCGATAAAAATAATGAATAAAAGATATGGTAAATTTGCGTTCATAGAAATGGGTTTTCTCTTGTATATTCTACAGCCGAAGTTCGATGAGATTTATGAAAAGTCCCAAGAGAAAACAAAAAAACAGCAAGCAAAAGAAACAGTTTTGTATTTGAATCAAAATGGTGATTTATATCGAGAGCCAAAAGATAAATTTTGTTATCCGATGAATGAGAAAAGTAACAGACATAAGATTATTCGCTTCCTTGCAACAAATAAAGGATATCAACTTACTGAATTTATCTCAAGGGAGTTAGGTATTAAAAGCGAGAAAAATATTCGCACAGAAATTGGAAAAATGAGAAATAATATAGAAAAACATCTCAAAATAAAAGGTAAGGATTTTTTACAAAGTAAAAAAGAAAGTGGCTACAGGATAAATCCAAAGTATAAAATTACCTTCAAGAATGAATAAATCACTCATACGCCTCTGATACTCCCTTCGTCTTGTTGATGACTCTTTAAGAAAATGGCTGAAATAAAGCCGTTTTTTGTTTTGAAATTATACCAAAAGCGTATGTCAGGTATAGCACTCTAATTGTTAGAGTGTAATCAGAAATAATTTTTTTGTTTATGCAATTAAATAAAGAATTGATTAGAAAAAAAGATAATAAGGAAATTGAAATAGATTTAATTTATAATCGTTCTGAAAAAGGAAGGTTTGGTTTGTCGCAAGCATTAAATATGTTGATTTCTGAAAAAGATATTCTCAATTACTTAGTAAATAAAAATTATGTCAGAAGAATCAATAATCCAAAATCTTAAAAAATGTCCCCGCTTTAATTGGTGTTCGATCAACATCTGTCCTTTAGACTTGGAGGTGAATTTAAGAACTAAACTATCTGAAGAAAACAGTTGTCTATTTGCGGTTAAAAAGAGAACGGATGAGCAGAAAGGTATAAAACTACTCGCTCCTGATAGCGTTCTTAAAGTTATATCTGAATCAAATATAAAAATGCTAAATAAGGGCAATTTAAAACGGTGGCAAGGTCTACATAAAAACGATGGAAGAAGATAATCAAGAAAAATTTGAAATAAGAGACTTAAGGGACAAAAACAGATTTGTTGTGGACGATAAATTCTTAAACGGTTATGCAAGATTTCTGGGGATTTATTGCGTAGGTGTTTATAATTCACTCTGTCGGCACGCTAATAAAACTCAAAAGAGTTGGCCCTCAATCAAAAGAATAGCTCAGGAACTGGATGTTGGAAGAAATAAAGTGATTGAAAGCATTAAATATCTTGAGTTCTGGAGAATTATTAAAAAAGAAAGGTTGGGCCTGAAGCTCACAAATAGGTATTCGCTATTAAGCAAAAGGTGCTGGAAGTCTTTAGAAGAAGCCAACCTTAAGGAATTTAGTGAAGTTTACCACATAAACTTCGGAGGTTTACAGGACAAACTTCAGGAGTTTACCACGCAAACTTCCATAGTAAGGAAACACAATAGTAAGGAAATACAAAAGAAAGGAGATTCTTCTAAAAAGAAACCTTACTTTAAGGGACAACAAATGAGATTTAGTAGAAACAAGTGGTGGGTTTTACCAAATGATGGCGGGGCGTGGCTTGAATTTGCGGGCTTGGAAAAAGATATAGAATGGAAAGAAAAGCCCTGATAAACAGGGAGATAACAGGGGCTTGCTTGATAAACAAGTAGATAACAAGCCAAAGGAAGAGAAAAAGAAATGAATTCAAAACTACGTGTCTAAATACATATTAAATGAGTTCAAAAGTATAAGTTTAAACGTATAAACTGATAAATAGATCAAAAACAGATAGGCAATGCTGATAAACAGCGTAAAAAACAGCATAGCACCCGTTTTAAAACGGTCGAAAAACGGCTAATTTACCTGATAATACAGGCGGATAACAGGAGAAAGAACCGTAAAAACGGTGAAAAACGTAGAAAGAACCATTTAAAATGGAGAAAAAAAGGCAAATTATTTGATAGAACAGACAAATAACAGATGAATCACATTAGTTGTTTTTTACAAGTTTTTGAGGTATAATATAGGTGTTGCCTATATTACAATGAAAACCCGGAGTTTTTTTTATCTCGTTCCTTTTAAGGGGCGGCTATTCCAACGAGACAATCCTTCGGGAAAGTGTAATTGGGCAACAGTAGCCGTCCCTTTAAGTTATCTCTAAACCTATGTGTTTAAACATATGAAAAAAGTAGCTATTTATGCCCGTGTTTCAACTGCACTTCAAGAACAGGAAAAGACGATTCAAAGCCAATTAGCAGAATTAAGAGAAATCTGTAAAGGTTTTGAAGTTTTTAAGGAGTATATTGATGATGGTTGGTCAGGAGAGACATTAGATAGGCCGGCACTGGATCAATTAAGAAACGATGCCAAAGAAGGTTTGTTCGAAACTCTTTACGTCCATTCAGTTGATAGATTATCGAGAAATCTCTATCAGCAGGGAATTTTGGTTGAAGGATTGAAAAAGTGTGGAGTGGAAATTTATATTGGCGATAAATCAATAGCCGATACTCCCGAAGGAAGGTTTATGTTTAATGTTCTTGGGGCTGCGGCAGAATACGAGAAAGAAAAAATATTAGAAAGAACGAGAAGAGGAAGAATTTATAAAGCTAAGCAAAAAGGAATAGTTGGTTACATTCCGCCATATGGCTATGACTATATTAAGAGGACTTCAGAAGTAGAAGAACATTTTTCAATAAACAATAAGGAGGCAGAAATAGTAAATTTAATATTTGACCTTTATCTCAATTTTCAGAGCATAACCAGAGTTCAGAAAGAATTATCTTTAAAAGGAATTCCATCAAGAAAGGGATGTGTAAAATGGTCTCGGAGCACAATAGGAGATATTTTAAGAGATGAAACCAACATAGGAGTTGGTTATTATGGAAAATATCGCAGTGTTGAGATTGAAAATGGGAAAAAGTATAGAAGAAGAGTTAAAACAGGAAGACAATTACGGGACAAAAGCGAATGGATAAGGGTTAATTTTCCGAATATAGTTGATGAAAATAAATTTAGATTCGCTCAAGAAATTCTTTCAAAAAAATATAAACCTTTCGGCAAATGTAAATATTTTTATTTGCTCAGTGGGTTAATAAAATGCGCCAATTGCGGTTCAACCTTTACTGGAGCGGGAAATGGAGTGCACCCTTATTACCGATGCAGTAATCGAAGAAAACAGCTTCCGTTTCCTCAAGATTGTCGTGTAAGACATATGAGAAAAGAGGATTTAGATGATGCTGTTTGGACCACTGTCAGCGAGGCAATAATTAATCGTAAAATTCTTATCGCCCATATTTCTCATTTGGCTAACAAGATTACTCAAAGCAAGGATACCTTAGAAAAAGAGAAAGAAAGGTTGCTTATAGAGAAAAATGGTTTAATACAAAAGAAAAACAGACTTCTGGAAATTTATACTGATGGAGATATAAGCAAAGAGCAATTTCTTGAAAAAACAGAGTCTTATAATCAGAAAGGGGAAGAAGTAAATAAAAAAATAGAAGAATTAGATTCTAAGTTGAAGCAAATAATTAGTAGGCCGGTAATTATAAAAGATCTTCAATATTTTTGTGATTTAGCCAAACAGAAAATCCGGTTATTTAATCCGGAGCAAAGGCAACAATTCCTGAAACTTGTTTTAGAGGAGATTGATCTTGACTCAAATAAAAGGAGGGCAAAGATTGTAGGATATGTGCCCGTAGAAGCTCAAGATTTCGAACAATTTTTTGCTCAGATTCACTTCTCTTCTGAACAAAATAGTGCATTGTCCATGTCTTGGAAAGTTTGAGACAGCCAATAGAGGAGGGGAATATTACCATTTCCAGGGCAAGGAATTTTTTGACTTTCCCAGCCAGATTTACTTTAGTTGCTGCTACCAACCCCTGCCCTTGTGGGTTTTTGAATGATCCTGAGAAAAAATGCACTTGCTTACCTTCCCAAATTGCTATGTATAGACGAAAACTGTCTGGCCCCCTTATGGATAGAATGGATCTTTTTATTAATGTCCCGGCCTTGAAATACGAAAAACTGACAGCTGAAAATAATGAATTCTCCAGCGAAAAAATAAGAGAAAAGATAGAAGGTGCTCGCCAGATTCAAAAAGAAAGATTTAAAGAAGAAAAAATATTGACTAATTCGGAGATGAACATTCCTCAAATTAAAAAATATTGTAAAATAGATTTGAAATCCCAAGATCTCTTAAGAAAGTACGTCAATTCTGGAAAACTTTCAGCTCGAGGTTATCACAGGGTTTTAAAAGTTGCAAGAACCATTGCCGATTTGGACAGTTCAGCTAATATTCTTTTTGAGCATTTAGCCGAGGCCTTAATGTATCGGACAAAAGAAGAGAAATAAGCTTCTACCCGCCGCAAAATAATAAAAAAATCCTTTGATAGGATTATTGTTCAATATCAATTGGTAGTTTACTACCAATTTTTACTTCGCAAAAGGATTTCTGGCTCCACTTACCCCGAAGTGCAAATGGCAACCTGTTGATTTTCCTGCTCCTGGGGTCCCGGGCTGACCGCCAATATAAGCTATGATTTGGCCTTGATAAACCTGGTCTCCTGGATTTACTAAACTGCTTAGAACATGACCATAACTGGTAATTACTCCGTTAGGATGAGAAATTGTTAAATAATTTCCTGCCCCTTGATTATAACCGAATTTTACTTTTAAAACAGTACCAGCGGCAGCAGCATAAATAGGAGAACCACAGGCATTGGCAAAATCAATAGCGTTATACCAATGGAGTCCCTGAGAAATCCTGCCCTTAGTTGGCAAAATAAAGTAAGAATTAGCTAAAGGTATTTCGGCATAGATTGGTTTAGAAGGTGGCATTATGCCGTCAGGAACAACTAAAATATCTCCAACAAAAATATCTTTTTCTCCTGATAGCTCATTGAAAGTGACTATTTTTTCTACGCTCGATTTATATTTCGTGGCAATCTCACTCGTTGTTTCGCCTGATTTAACATAATGGAGGGTTCCGGAAATTGGCAAGATAATTAGTGCTTGGCCGACTTGGACTTTAGAAGTTGAACTTAAATCATTCGCCCAAACTAAAGTATTTAAAGAAATATCGAATTTTTCGGCAATCCCCAATAAAGTATCTCCTTTCTCAACCGTATATTCGATAATTTCCTTTCTAATCTCTGGTTTTTCCTCTCCAGTTATGGCACCTAAAATTTGAGGGGTAACCATGACTGGTGGGCAAGAGCTTATCAGGCTGTTATTTTGGATCAAAGAAAAATCAGGAGATTCAATTCCTGATTTTTGGATTTCACCAACAAATAAAGTTTGAGAATTATCCCCAGTTTTTTCAGTAGCAGATATAGAATTAGTGGCCGCGATGAGCGAAACTTCGTTTTTGGCTGAGTTTTTAAGTAAATAAGAGGGAGTAAGGGTTAAGATCGCAAATAGAATAAGCGAAATTATAGCCAAATAAAGAAAGGGGTTCTTAGAAAATCCCTTGGGGAATAAAGTTTTAAATTTTCGGATTAAAGTAGGAATATTAAATCTTTAGTGAATTAGGTTTTTATGCCTTTTAACCTGCAGATAATACCTACACTCTATTTTACTTGATCCAATTTAAAGGTCAAGCCCCCACACCATAAGAGGGATTTCCGTTAAATTGGCAAATTTAACGGCAGGCAAACTCATTATAGAATGAGTTTACATATCCCTCTTTGGTGTGGGGGAAGCCCTTACCTAAATTTTAACTAAAAACCAGCCCGCTAAAGCGGGCTGGTTTTTGTTTTGGTCTACTTAAGTAAAGCAATCGCTTTTTGAAGCTCGGCTATCATATTTTGCAAGATAGCTATAACTTGTTCGAGCTTCTGGTTGTTCGGACAGACGGGGCAGGTTGGACAACTTGGTGTAATCGTGCCTGTTATCTCAAAAACTTTGTCGCTTTCGTCCCAATTCATCCCAGTAGGCGGTACAGGACTTGGCCAGATTTCTGTGGTTGAAGGTTGAATTGCCTGATTTTTTTCCCATCTCCAAAGTGAAGCGATATTCTTACCAACACTTATCCTTACAATATAGTCTTTGCTATTAGAAATATCAGATGATACTTTCCAGGAATAGCTTTTATCGAACAGATTAGCAGTAGCTATGTGTTTCACAAAAACTGATTGTTCTGCTAGACAAGGAGCACATTGTGCTCCTGCGGGGCAGGTAGGACAAACGACAGGCACTCTTTTGAATAAATCAATTGAAGCCTTAGGCCAAATTGGCTTAATATTTTGGATTGAAACCTCTGGTTCTGTCACGTCCCATTTGATTGTCTGGATTATGTTTCTGTCCAATACCTCGCCTCCATTTGGCGAAACTACAGTCACTTTATAATTTATTGGGTAAATACATTTTTCTGTAGCGTCATCTAATTCGCCGGTTTCGGGAAGTCCGCATCTTTTTTGGAGTTTTTTTATGGCTTTTTCGGTTAGAGGACCGTAATATCCTGTCACATAACCCTCTGGATAAATATCAGAGTCCCCTTTTAGAATCTCTTGAATTTCTTTTACCTCATCACTTCTTGAGCCGATAGCTACGCCACGCGCATAGGCAGCATAGCCGACAGTAGTCAAAATTGAAATAAGTGTGATTATAAATAAAACGGAAATTTTCTTTGACATATTTTAAATTTCGAACTTATTTTTCTTCTCCCCCACCTATTGTGCGCCGTACTCTGCGCAAGAATAATAGAATTAGCGCACAATAGGTGGGGGATTCGACCTTTCCCTGTGAGATAACGAGCTGTGCGAGCTCTATCTCACAGGGTTTTTAAATAATTAACCTTTCTTTTAATCTTAACGCTTTGATTATTCCTTAGTTGCGTCTGTATTGATTTCGTTTAGACATTTTATTTCTTCCATTCTTTCTTTGTTTAAATCAACTTTCCCTTCACATCGATTTTCATCAAATTGATATATTATTGAAGCTTTTTCTTCGGTTTCTATTTCGGGTATGGCTGAAACAGAGTTGCCTTCTTTGGATAATCTGAATTTAGGGGTAGCAACGTTAATATTTAAGACTTCGGCTTCTCTTGGAATTTTCTCTTGAACCTCCTGGCTTTTATTGGCAATCTCTAATGCCTTATCTTTTTTGCTTTTAATTAAATCATTGGCAGCAGGAGCTAATTTCTTTATATTTTTAACCTCTTTTTCTTTAATATTAACCTCGGCTAAGGCGCCTCCAAATTTTTCTTCTCCTGTTAGGTTTTCTTGAAAAGCAACCCCCGATTTTAAACTTGCAGGCGCTGGTTCTTCCGGTTCCTTTTTTACTTCCGGAGGTTCTATTAAAACATAAGCCTTACCATCAACTACTTTGATGTCTTTTATTGTTGATCCTTGCTGAAGCCAATTTTTAATTTCATTATTTTGGAGCGCAATTTCTTTAGCTTTGGCTAAATTATATTTTTGAGAATTTAAATTATTAAAAATAAATAAAAATAATAAAACAGCAATTACGCCAGCTGGAACTAGTTTCTTAAAAATATTAAAAACTTCCGCCTTTTTTCTTTCCGGAGAATATTTTTTCATCAAAGCTAAATTAAGCCTTTCTTTGTGGCTTTTTATCTCAATTTTTGGCAAAGATATTTCCTCTAATTTTTTTATTAAATCTTCCTCTTTCATATAAATAAAACGGATTAATAGTTATAAAGTTTCAAAAAATTCATCTTTTAATTTTTCTATCCCCCGGTGTAAAAGCGACTTTATCGTTCCTTCTTTTTTGCCCAAGATTTCAGAAATTTCTTTAATTTGCTTTTTTTCGAAAAATCTCAAAACGATAACTTCTTGGTATTTTATGTCTAGTTTTGAAATTTTTTCTTGTGCTTTCAGAAAATCTTGATGCTTTTTTAATTCTTCCTGAGCTTCAATAAATTCAATTTCAATATTATCTGCACTAATTGGTTCTGCAATTTTTTCCAAAGAAACTTTTTTACCTTTCTGTTTTCTGAAATAATTCACTATTTCGTTATTTGCGATTCTGTAAAGCCAAGAGGAAAAAGGAATGTTTCTCCATTGAAACTGCCAAAGATTTTTCAGAGCTTTTAAAAATGTTTCCGAAGTAACGTCCTGGGCAATTTCAAGATTAGCCACTCTTTTTAAGATGTAGCCAAAGATTTGGGAGTAATATTTTTCGTAGAGCTCACTAAAAGCTTTGGGATCTTTTTTTGCTCTTTCAATTAACTCTTTTTCTTCTTTAAGCATAGCTCCAGTGCTAACAAGTTAAATGAAAGAGACCAATTACCTTTTCTTCAAATCCTTCTTCCTCTTTTGAATCCTCTTTTATAACATTAAAAGTCTTTACTGCTTCTTCGGTTTTATCAATGATGAGTTTAATTTCCTTTCTTTTAATTTCTTCTTTGGCTTCTGGAGTAACTTCTGCCAAGCCCGATTCGCCTGTTCCAATAACTATAGTGTCAGGTTTTTGGTCTATTGCCCTTTTTACTTCCTCGAGGCTAAATTTGTGTCTTTCTTTGAAAACCAATGGTAAGACCTTATTAGTCCACCTGACTTCAACGTCGTTGGTATAATCGTTTCCATCAATTTTAATAAAACCAAAACTATATTCTTCAATCATAGCCCTATGAATTACTAATTTTTACGAATCTACAAATTCGAATACTCATAATTAATTTGTCATTTGATAATAGTTATTGCTTTGTCTTTCGAAAGTCGGAGAGGGGGTTCAGGTTTTTCAGCCGGATAACCAATAGGAATAATCGCGACCGGCCTTAGATTTTTCGGTAAATCCAAAATCTTTGCCACCTCTTTTTCTTCAAATTTTCCCACCCAGACACTCCCTAACCCCTGTTCAAAAGCTAAAAGCATCAGGTTTTCGATTGCGGTTGCGACATCGCAAATAGCATATAGATCTTTCCCTCTATCTCCATACTGTTTAAAAACCCTGTCATCGGTGCATCCGACAATAACCAAAGGAGCCTGACTGATAAAGCTTTGGCCAAGTACTGCATTACCTAACTCCTCTTTTGTTTTTTGATTAAAAACAAAATAAAATTTACGAGATTGCAAATTTCCAGCGCTAGGTGCCCAGATTAAAGCCTCAATTAATTTATCAACAATCTCTTTTGGTAGAGATTTTTCTTGGAATTCTCTTATACTCCTTCTTTTTTTGATAACTTCTAAGATATTCATATCATTGAGGACTTAAATTTGACCATTTTCCGCATCTGTCTCCCCATCTCGAGATTACTTTATCTTCTATCCTGGCTTCGATTACCTCGCACTGGTTCGGACACCCCTTGCACTGAAAAGAGGTGCACTTTATATCCATATCTGAAATATCCCAGCCGCGGAAAGAACTCTTTTCCAGTTTTTTTTCTTTTGCCAGGAAAGCTACTCCAAAAGCTCCCAAAACTAAATTATGATCCGGAATAATAATTTTTTGTTTTAATGATTCTTCAAAGGCCTTTCTCATTCCTAAATTTTCGCTGACTCCTCCGATAAAAATAATCGGTGGCTGGATATTTTTTCCCTTAGCCACGGCATTTAAGTAGTTTCTCACCAAAGCCTGGCAAAGACCGGCAATAATATTCTCAGTCGTGTGGCCAATTTGTTGCTTGTGAATCATATCTGATTCACCAAAAATTGTGCATCTACCAGAGATATGAGTTGGTTTTTCAGATTTTAAAGCTATTTCTCCGAATTTCTCAATCGGAATTCCTAATCTGAAAGACTGGGCATCTAGAAAAGAACCAGTGCCAGCGGCGCAGACCGTGTTCATAGCAAAATCAACAACTACCCCATTTTCCAAAATAATAATTTTTGAGTCCTGGCCTCCGATTTCAATCACTGTTCTTAGGTCGGGAACAAAATAACTTGCTCCAACAGCATGAGCAGTAATCTCATTTTTTACCAAATCAGCTCCGGCAATAACCCCTGTTAAATATCTAGCTGATCCTGTTGTTCCCACTCCCAAAATTTCAATATTTTTCGGTGACTTTTCTTTAAGCTCTTTTAGACCATTTTTAATGGCTGATATAGGATTTCCCTCAGTTCGAAAATAGCTCGAATATATTATCTCATTTTTTTCATTAATCAAAACAAATTTACAGGTAACTGAGCCTACGTCTATTCCTAAATAAGCTTTCATATTTTTAGATACTCTTAATATTATGTTTTTGGCGACTTTTTATCAAGTCAACAAAGGCCTCGATCCTGGTTGTTATTCCTACCTCACCCGTTTGTTCATCAAGAGAAAAAGATATGAAGGGGATCTTTTTTTCCTGTGCTATCTTCTGGAGAATTGGCCTGACAGTTGTTTCCGGCATGCATCCAAATGGTAGCAGCTGAATAACTCCATCGAATCCTTCTTTTGAATAATGTAGCAACTCATAAATTGCATCTCTTCCGTGGCCGCCAACAGTTGATTTTAAGTAGGGCATGATCTTTTTCTGAATTTTCCAGTCTATCCAAGGCATAACAGTCTTTTTTAGATGATAGAATAAATTCATTTGGCGGTAGACCTCAACTCCCATTTGTCCAAGTCTTTTTTCTAAATCAAGATTTATGGCACCGTCAATAACAGTATAAATTTCACCGACTAAACCAATTCTTAAAACCTCAGCATTTTTGTTGATTTCTATTTTTGATATTTTTTCCCAAACTTCTTTTTTTAACTCATTGAGCTCTCCGGAATTTTTAATTTTATCCATTTTCTCGATAGCCCGAATCAAAATCTGGTCGGTTTCCCCCTTTTTATTTTCCCTTGGCCTCAAATAAGCAGCTTTTTCTTCCAGCTTCTCAATGAATCGCATCTCTTTTAAGAAAAACAAAAATGAATTAACTGTCTGCCAAATTGATATATTATTCTTTTTTCTAATTTCATTTATTCTAGGAAATAAATTTTTAGCATTAAGATTTAAAACAGTCACGTTATAGCCAGCTTCCCTTAGAATTTTCTCTTGGATTTGCCAGTAATATCTTAAGCGGCAAGACCCACCGATATTTTCCCACATAAAAATAGTATCAGCACCCTTTTTTATAGCTGTTAAATAGTTACCGATATTCACTTTCAAAGGAAAACAAAAAAGCTCAGGGGATAATTTAGCTCCTTCTTCAATAGCTCTTGGGTTTGTTTTTTCAGGAAGAACAGCCTCCGCGCCTAAGTTTTCAAAAATAGTTTTAAAACAAACCGAGTAATTTCCCAAATTGGCAACAGTGATTTTCATAACCCTACGAATTACGCTGTCGCCTTCGGCGACTCCCCGAAGGGTTGCTTTTTACGAATATACGAATGAATTTAATTTTATTTTAAAGTGTCAATAAAAGCTTCTATTCTGGTTTGAAGACCGGCATCAGAAGTATGCTCATCTATTAATATATATAGAAAGGGGATTTTTTTGGATTTGAATTCTTTTTCTACGAATTCTTTCAAAACAGCATCGCATCCACACTGGAAAGAAGAAACTTCAATCGCTCCTGCGATATCTTTGTTTATCACTTCATTTATTTGTAAGAGTATCTCCTGGCCGAATTCCCAGTGAAATTTGATAATAGGAGTAAAATCTGACAGATTAGAGGATATTGGGATTTTATCTACAAATATTACCTCGTTTCCTAACTTTTCCAATTTTTTTGCTAAATCTAAATTAACATATTCATCATATAAATTATAGGGATGGCTGATAAGAACTATTTTTTTCTTCTCTGACTTTATTTTTTCGGCAAACTCTTTCTCTTCCGTTTCTTTTACCTCTCTTTCTTTTGAAAGAGCTTTTTCCATCGCTTTTTCTATTTCAAAATCTTCTTTCTTTAATTTTGAACCTAGTTTCGATATTATTTCCCTGAATCTTTCCCTCCTTTCATCAAAAGTTTGGGTCAAGATGGGAGTTTTTACTAAAATTTTAGCTAAGTCCGGCAAGGCGAAAAACTTTGGGCAGTATTCTAACTCTTCTTTGGTAGCTTTCAATCTTGGTACAAAAATAAGATCGCATTTTCCGTCCAACCACATCAAGTGCCCCCAGAAAACCTTATTAGCAAAACAAGTTTCAGGATCAGCCGCCTTCATTCCCATTTCCACGATTTCTTTGTTGGTTTTTGGAGAAAGTAAAACCTTAAAACCTAAACTTTCAAAAAAGATTTCCCAAAATTGGGATCTCTTCCAGTAGAATAATGCTTTTGGCAGGCCTATAGTCATAGCTAAAATAAGGTGTTTTGCTTTGTTAGGTTTTTCTGTTCTATTTGCGAGAAAATTTTAATTTTTCCATAAACGCCGTCGTATCCTGGTTCTATAAAAACCTTACCATTCCTGACTCTCTGGATACCTTCTGCGATTTCCGGTAAAGTAGCTGCCTTCAATTCTTTTTCCGGGACCTCTAAAAGAACATTGAACTCGTTTTTGAATTTATCAATTAAATTTTTGTACTCCTCAGAAACTTTTTTCGCCACAGTTCCCAAGTTTAAAGAGTCAGCGATTATTTCTTGTAAAGGGATAAGGCTTTTGAAGGGGATTGCGTTTTGCGGTTTAAAGCCTTCTGGTCTGTCAGCCAGTTCCTCCACTCTGTTTAAAACACCAATAGTCAGATATTTTCCGCAAGTGGGACAAATATTGTTGTATTTTTTCGTCTCTTTTGGCGATAAACTAATTCCACAAAGTCTGTGGCCGTCATAATGATACTTCCCTTCTTCAGGGAAAAATTCAATCGTATAAATTAGGTTTAAGGTTCTAGGTTCTAGGTTCTTGGTTTTTTTAATGGCATCAATTAGCGCTTTATAACTTAGTTCTTCACCCTCAAAAACATTGGCCTCTCTGCCAATTTTAGCAGGGGAGTGGGCGTCGCTATTGGAAATCAAGGTTATTCTATCTAATTGGGACAATCTCCAATTCATTGCCGGGTCGCTACTCAAACCGGTTTCTCCGGCAAAAATATATTTTGAATATTCATCAAAACACTCTTCTATAGAATCGAATCCCGATTTTGAGCCAAATAAACTGAACCAGGGAGTCCATAAATGAGCCGGTACGACTAGACAGTCTTTCGAGGCATCCAAGGTTATTTTCAATAATTCTTTCGCATCCATTCCCAAGATTGGTCTGCCATCAGATTTTAGATTACCTATCCAGCCCAAATGAGCGCTAATTTTTTCGCAAGCCTCAAAAGAAGGAGAAAAAATTATTATATGAATTTTATGGACTTTATTCTTTTTAGTATAAATGCAGCTAATTTCAGTCGTCAAAATAAACCTCGTCTCTTCTTGTTGTTTATTGTTCGTTGCTCGTTGTTTTAATTGATATAGTCCTTCTTCGGCCGGCTCTAATTCTTTTTTTAAGCCCTTAAACCATTCAGGATGGGTAAAATCTCCGGTTCCTAAGACTTTTATTCCTTTTATTTTCGCCCATTTATCCAAATTTTCCAGGTCCATATCTTTGGAAGTGGCTCTGGAATATTTTGAGTGAATATGAAAATCAGCAATGAACTTCATGTTTTTATCTAAACCCCGTTAGAAATTTGGTAAACCAAATTTCTAACGGGGTAAATTTCATAGATTTATCCTATCATTTTCAGCCAATTTAGCCAAGAAAAAATCCCTCGATATTTATCAAAGGACATTTCAGTATTATGAGGAGGTGCCTCGCCCGAGAGATTGTATCTTGGCTTTATTATTTTTTGAGATTTTGTATAATAGATTTAGCAAATTAAAAGGAGAATATTAGAATGACACCAGAAAAGAGATTAGGAAGCAGACAAATGCCGAGGGCAAGGAACGACCGTATCGCAATGGAAGATGCAAGAAGACATCGAGACTCAATGCTTAAACGAAGAGCTGAAATAAAAAAAGTAAAAAAAATAGTAGGAAAGCGTCGTCAGACTAAAGGAATGGAGAATCTCTGTCATGGCTTTGATAACCCCGCTAAAGGAATGGTAAATCTTTGTCACGGCTTTGAAAAACCTAGCACGTCTGAACGCAAACAATTTTAACTTCTCAAATGTGGCCTAGAAAGCCACTTTTTTATTTATATAACCAACACCTCCTCAAATTCTATTGGTAGATATGTGCGCAGAGGAGTATCCATATAGGAAGCCAAATACAGCATCGATTATTTTCCAGCCAGTTGGCCGCAGGCGGCTTTAATTTCCCGGCCGAAACGGTATCTTTCCGTTACCAAAACACCTTTTTTTTCTAAGATATTTTTGAAAGTTTTTATCCTTTCTTTTGGAGAAGGTTGGAAATCACCAGTAGGATTGTAGGAAATTAAGTTAACAAAATAAAGCGGTTTTTTCATTAAAGAAGCTAATTCTTTTGCTGACTCATCAGAATCATTTAAATCTTTTATTATTAAATATTCAAACATTACTCTTCTCCTCGTTTTTTTAATATAATTATCAACTGATTTTAAAATTTTCTTTATATTATATTTTTTATTGACCGGAATTAGCTCTGAACGTAATTTATCATTTGAAGCATGCAAAGAAATAGCTAAGTTAATTTGAAGTTTTTCTTTGGCTAGTTTTTCTATTCCTTCAGTAATTCCTACGGTTGAGATTGAAAATTTTCTAGCACCTAAATTAAATCCTTCTTTATCATTCAATATTTTAATCGCCGAGATAACATTTTCGTAATTAAGAAATGGTTCACCCATACCCATAAAAACGACATTAGTTACTCTTTCCGCCTTCTTTTTTAAATATCTGGCAAAAAATATGACTTGTTCAACTATTTCAAAAAATTCAATATTTCTTTTAAAACCCATTTTTCCTGTAGCGCAAAATTTACAGCCTAAAGGACATCCGACTTGGGAAGAAACACAAATAGTATTTCTTTTTTTGTGGCGCATTAAAACCGATTCAATTTTTGGACCATCTTCCAGAGATATTAAAGCCTTGGCTGTTTTTTGGTCTTTGGAAATAAAAAACTCTCCATTTATTGAAAGAGAGCACGTCTTATTCAAAGTTTCTCTCAAATATAAAGGTAAATTTGTGGCCAAGTTCCAGTCTTCGATTAAATCTTGAAAAACAGCTTTTTTAGATTGTTTTAAACGATAAGTTGGTTCTTTTTCTAGAACCTTGCTTAGCTTAGTGAGGTCCATATTTTTAAATTCTATCTCCTCATTAAAGTAAGGCTACCATCCTTGTCATACGAAAGCGAGAATTGGCCTTCTTTATCATCTTCAAAGGCAGCATATTTATTCCGTTTTGCTTCGTTAAAAAATACCCTTGATTCTTCGGCATCTAAGTCGTACAAAAGATAATTTATTCCATTTTGATCTCCTTCCTCGTACCTTACTTTAAATCCCCGTATAAAAACTTCTTTCATATTTTTAATTATTATTTTATTATATCAGAACTTTTTATTTAGCGTTACTTTTTGCTCAAAAATATTAATAATATATTCTTTAGCTAATAATTGCTCCTTTATGCTATTTTCCAGTTCTATGGCAATAATATCAGAAAAATAATTTTTTGGGTATCTTTTTAAATAATCCAAGTCCGAAAAACTTTCTAAACGATGACTAGTATAACGTAAACTTTTTTCTTTACCCTTTCCTTCAAGGCTAAGAACTTTTTTTACTGCACTGATGTGATTACAGCCAATAGGATGTTTTTCTAAAATTTTTAAATCTTTCTTAAATTTTTCTTTATGCAAAAGTCTATCATTCTCTAAATGAGATATGTCCAAAGAAATTCCTCCGAAACTTTTTATTTCTTCTTCATTTAACGGAGAGAAAACGTTTTCGATATAAATAATGTTCTTATATTTTGAATAGTTATAAAGTAAAGGAAATTCAACCAAGCTATGGAGAGAAAAAGCCTTTGTGTGAAATTTATTGATCAAATAATCTAATTCTTTTATTTTCATATCGCTTCGCAAATGACAAAATGGGATGCTTTTTATACCCGTTTTTTCAATTAAACTATAAAATTTCTTTCTCTCTTTTTCCTTAAGACAAGTAGGGAAAATGGCAATTTCTTTCAATTTCAATTCTTTAACCTCTTTTAGCTGAGCCTTCCAATCAGATCCCAAAGTAGTTGTGATTGAAGGGAGAATTTTTCTTTTATTCACCATTTTCATTTTAATTAAGGTTGTAAAATATCTTCTGTTCTGCCGTCAATAGAGATAATAACCTCTTTTACAGTTGGAAATTGCTTTAAAGTTTCTCTGATTTGGGCGCTAATAGCAGCTACTCGGCAAGAACCTCCCACCTGGAATTCTAGTTGTTTATCAAAATCTACTTTCGCTACCCCTTCGTCGATAGTCAGACTTTGGATTTTAACGCCAGGATTAATACTCGTTCCAAAACCTTCAGATTTTTCTTTTGCTGTCGGGCCTTTTAATAATTCTTCCAAAGCCGCTCTGGCAATTGCTTGAGTTTTAATTATTTCTCTTTCGCTTGGGAAAACTTTATTGCAGGAATATTCAGGATCCATTCTGTCATTGTTAAAATACGCTTTTACTTTCATTATATTTTCCGGAGAAATAACCTTTTTAAAATAAACAGGAAACCTTAGCTCATCGGAATTTTCTGGCAAACCAGAGGGATTATCTTTTTCCAAGACTAGTGCGCCCAGTTCAGTAACTGGAAAAGAAAAATCAAGCTCTGCACTAAAGGGAACAAAATTTTCAGTCATCCATTCGCTTTTAGCTTGAGCAATTGTTGACCCTAATAGTTTTCCATTCCCGTCAAAAATTTTGATAGGGAAAGAGGCTTCAAAATACCAAAAACCCCTGGCCTCGCCTTCAATTATAAGCGGGCTTTCTACTTCTTGATTCGGCCGTGGTGTAGTCACTTTTATCAAATTAATTTTATCTAATGTATTACCAATATCTTCAGTAAATACTTTTCCATTTGGTGTCTTGCACTTCCTGGGAAAACTTTCTTCTATATAGTAGCCGGCTTTTAGGCATTCATTAAAGTTTTCAACTACGATGGTGGGAGAAGGAATACGATGTGGCCATATTGTAACCAACAAAATTATTATGGCAATAATTAGTAAAATAAATACGTACGTTATTTTTTTATTCATAAAAATTTTGTTATTCTTTACTATTTAACGAATTTAACGAATTTTAGTTCCAGGTGACACCTCTTTATCAACTATCAAAAGCACAGGGCCTTTTTCATCTTCAGCAGCCAAAAGCATACCCTTGCTTTCTAACCCAAATAAAACTTTTGGTTCTAAGTTCCAAACCATAATTATTTCCTTTCCGATCAAGTCTTCTGGCTCATAGCATTTCCCGATACCGGCAATAATTTGTCTTTTTTCTTCTCCGCCGTCTACCTCAAGTTTTATCAACCTTTCCGAATCAGTTACTCTTTCCGCTTTAATAATTTTCACTACTCTTAAATCAATTTTTTTAAAATCTTCAAATTTTATCATTTTTTTACCTTGTTAAAAAAATAAGGAGAGGCGACTGTTGTTCAACTCTCCTTGTTGTTTCTTCGATGACAGCTACTTTGTGAGCATTTATCGACATTTCCAAATCGTTTTTCTTTTTTTTATCCGGCCTGAATTTTTCATAAAGAACTGTTTGTTCTGCGTTCAAGATCCAAGTGATAACATTAAAGGGACATCTCTGAAAGCATTTTTCATCTTTGAGGAAAAAAGGAATAGGCGGGTCGTCATTTGTGAAACTACAATCTGGACAAGGCATCCTGAAAATTCCGTGCACAAGTCTGCTCGCTTTGAAAGGATAAGAAGCTGTCGAATCTCTTAATTTTCTTTCTAATTCTTCAGTATTCAATTTGAAAACCTCTAAGTTTATTATATCAAAAATTAAAAGACCCATATATCCACAGGTCTTTTAATTTTAATTTTTTGATTATTTTCGCTCTTTAAAATAGATTTTATTTTTCTTATGACTTTTAATAGCCATTCCGGCCATTTCAAAAAGAGGTTTTGGCAATTTATTTAGATTATACCAGTCCCAAGATTCAATTTTATCTCCTTCTTTTATTTGAACTTTACCACTTTTATAATCAGCAGTTACGCCGACATGAAGATAATGCTTGGGTTTATATTTTCTTATATTTGCTATAAACTGGAACTTTATATTTTTAATTTTAATTCCAGTTTCTTCAAGCGTTTCTCTTTCTGCACAGCCTTCAATTGTTTCCATATATTCTAAATGTCCGCCTGGAAAAGCATATTCTCCTGCTCCATGAGAACCTTTTCTTTTACCTAGTAGAATTTTCTTATTTTTAAATATTAATATTCCAATTCCGACTCGAGGGAACTTAAGAATTTTTTGTTTCATCATTTTTTAAATTTAGAGGCTTCTTCTAACCAGTATCCAAAATCGCAGTCTTCGCTATGTGGAGGCGGAGTGTCCTTTCTTAAAAGCAGGACTGCGTCTCTAAAAAGCATTAAAACGTCAGAAGGGTTAGTATCTATTTCCTGAATCTCTTTTTTAAAAGGCAGCCTGTCATGAAAACCATTTTTCTTGTCAACTACATAAAAAGCCAAATAACCTTTGTGCGGAGTTTGGAAGCCGTTTTTTTCCAGTAAAAAAGTATAGACATCCATTTGCAGCTGGAAACGGTCATATACATTTGGAACGCTGCTGCCAGTGGATTTATAATCAAGAGGAGCCAGTTTTCCGTCCGGAAACTCCAAAACATCATCAACTGCTCCAAAAAGAGTGGCGTTTAAATCAACATCATGGTAACGGATGCCAACAAAGTTGCTGCGCCACTGGTTTAACATATATTGATTGGGAAAGAGCTTAGCTTCAATATGATGTTCTACTAACAGAGGATGAGGTTCTCCTTTTGCCCTATAACTGTCGAATTCCTGTTTTAAAAGTTGGTCTACTGCTATATTCAGGGCATATGGAAAAGGCTGCGGTCTTTTGATCCCTTTCTTTTTATCCAACCAGAAGCAGTGCGGGCATTCTAAAAATAAATTCAGAGAATTTGGCGAGAGTTGAAAAGATTTTTCGTTATTGTTGTTCATTGGATTATATTTATAAGTTATTGCAGTTTCATTATACCTTAATTGCAAAAAACCAAAAACAGAATTTAACGCGTTAAATTCTCTTTTTGGTTTAATATAATTTTTGAAAATTGGCTAATCTTCTGTTTCTGCTTGAGGAAAAGCAGCTTTAAATTCCGTGCGAGCTGTTTCCATTACGGTTTTAAAATCCTCAATCGCTTTTTTGATAGCTTCTTTTCTAGTATTAATGAGAGTTTCCATTGAGGTTTGTAATTTTTCTAGTTCCTGGCGGTCACTCTCAAATTTTTCTTTGGCTGTTTTTACTTCAGCACGGAAATTCGTTCTGATAGTCGCGGGGTCAACACCGACGTCGCAATCTGTTTTTGCTTTTTCAAAAGCTGCTCGGATAGAATTTCGAAAGGTATTGCGGAGGGCATCGGCTGCCGATTTCCTGTCAATTTTAGCTTGTTCAACGCCTCGGCGGAAATCATCAATTGCTTCATTAATCGCCGCTCGCCGGGCGGCAATGGCAGCAGTAACAGCTTGCTTGAAAACTAAAAGCGCCTGTTTTTGTTCATCGGTTACTGCTTTCTCTTCCAACTTCGCAAAATGCTCGTCTCGGTTAGTGTCCCACTTCGCTCTTTTTTCAGTTAGTTTTGCGTCTCTTTGGGTCCAGCGCTCAGCAATTCTATTTTCGATTTCACTCCTTTTCTCTTCAAGTTTAGTCTCACGATTAGCAACTCTTTGGTCATACTTTGAGGCAAGATTAGAAATTAAGGCGCAGAAACCTTTTGCTTTCTGACTATCGTTTGCGTTTTGGGCAAAAATCCAAATCGGCACCAAGGCGCCGATCACCAGTAGTCCCCAAAACCCGGTTCTCAATATTTTTTTAAAATTCGCTCTCATTGATAGTTTGACCAAAGTCACTAATCTCCTGAGTGTCTAAGCCTATAAGCAAAGTATCGTTTTCCTCCTCCTTAATTAAAAGTTCTTCATCTGATATTTCAGAAAAAGTAGCACTTACTAAATCGTCAACTTTACCAGTAGCAAGAGGCGGCGTAATTTCAGTTACCGGTGGCGTAGGTGGTGAAGTTTTCGGAAAGAAAGCAAAAACAACGAAAATCACTACAGCGATAATTACGAAAACTATTACTGCACTCTTTGTTGTCATGAAGATTGTAAGTTTGGTTAATTATTTTTTAAATCCTCGACCTTTACCCTGTTAAATAATTTCGTTCTCGCGAAATTGCCGTAACGCGGCATTTAACAGGGTGACTTGTATTTTCCATACTTTATTTACCAAAATTTATTTAATATATGAAAGTTCCATTGAATTTTTCTCCTTCCAAAATATTTTTTAGATTTTTAAAATCTTTTCCACTGGCAACGATTATTGGTATTTTTTCTTTTTGAGCCAATTTTGCCGCAATTGGATCAACTGGCGCATGGAGTCCTGGGCTCCATTTTTTGGGAATTAATTTAAAATAATTTTTCCAATTCATTTTTTTGATGGGTTTTGCATTTTTATTTTTATCCGGATTAGAAGTATATACATAATCGGGCTTTCCCAAAAGTATTACTGGTTTTATTTTGAAATCAATCGCTATTTGGCAGGTTACGAAATCGGTTGACCAGCCGGGTCTCCAGCCGCAGCCGATAATTACAGAATATCTTCCAAAACTTTTTATTTTAAACCTTTTATCAAAAAGTAAGGGGTGAGCTTCGTTTTTGAAGATTGATTTTAACAAAAGCGCGTTAAGCTTTGTCGACTGGATTCCCAACCAGTCCCTGTCTTCAGCCGAAGCTCTATTGATTTCCAAAGCCGCTTTTTGGTATTTTCTAGCCGTATGGCCTCCTCCAGCCACGATAATAAATTTTAACCCCCTTTCCACTTCTTTTTTAATAAAAAGAGAAAATCTTTTTAAAAGCTTTATATCAATTTCTTCCGGGCAGATTACAGAGCCGCCGAAAGAAATAACAAAAATCTTCTTCATGTTACTTCATTCTAACAAAAAATCGCCCGGCGCATAAGCGCATAGGGGCGATTTTTTAACCATGGAACTTTTTCTATTAATTACCTTTAAATCCTTTTCCGATAATATAAAATTCTTTGCTTCTTTTGGTTACTGCCTTTGGTCTGAATCTTTTTGTAAATTTAAAACTTTTCTCCACTTCTTTAAAAAAATCATTAGTAAACTCTCCCTCAAAAATTTTACAGACAAAATTTCCGCCAGGTACTAAAACTTTTTTCGCAATATCAAAAGCCTTTTCGCAAAGCTCCAAAGACTTACCCGTGTCAACAGACTCTATGCCGGAAGTTGATGGCGCTAAATCAGAAATTACCGCTTGATATTCTTGATTTAATTCTCTTGTTTCTGATTTTTCAAAATCCATAACGTCTTTTTTGATAAAAATAATATTTTCTTTTAAAGGTATTTTAATATCTTTTATATCAACACCGACAACTTTGCCTTTATTTCCTATTTTATTTGCGACATAAATAAGCCAGGAGCCGGGCGCGCATCCCAAATCCAAAACATTATCTCCATTTTTAAAAAGATGATACTTTTCATCTATTTCCTTAAGCTTATAGACTGATCTTGCCGGATAGCCCTCTTTCTTGGCTTCCCTGGTGAAAAATTCGTCTCTTTTGTTTTTTCGATACATATTTTCAATATTGATTATAACTGATTATATCAGACAAAAACCCGAGAGAAAAACCGCAGAACTAGAAACATTGTTTCAGTTCACGGCTTCGCCCCGTAGTGAACTATATTCTACTACTGGGGCTTCGCTCTCGGGCGGAAATAAAAAAAGGCTGGCAAGGCCTTTAAAAAAATGAGGAGCTATAAGGTTCTGTCGTAGTTACCAGGTTTTCAGTCAAGGATTATTAGAGGACGAATGGCCGTATGTTTATTGTTAACAGCGGGGTCAAGATTTTTTAGCGCAAGACCGTTACAGCATAGATGCTCATCGGAAGATTGCCAATATTCTTCAAGCCATACAAAGGTAAAGTCAGCAGTTTTAAGATCATCTTTTCGGGGCATATAGGGAAATAGCTGAGGAATAACATTAGCTTCGATAACTCTTTCGAGACGAACTTGAGAAACTTTAACTTCCAGAAGCTTAGCTAGCTTAGGCTTAACGCTTTTTTCCCACTCATCAACAGATATGCCAAATCGAGAATCTATAGGGATGCCTTCTGGTCCTAGCCACTTTATCTTCTTATCCCAACGTAGTCTTTCAATTATTTCTCCGAGAAGATTGTCGTTTTTGAACATTTGATTCCCCGCAGGTCTTAACAGCGGTCTTAACCGAGTGTCAATCAAAACAGTAATTCCGTCTAGGCCAAAAGAAGTAACGGATTTTTCACCATCTGAGTTTTTTCTTAGTATCTGACCTTGCGAGCGTAAGTCAAAGTATCCTTTGGGCAGTTTTATCTTCAAACCTGGCAACTCAGAATCATCTAATATAGCAAGTCTCGGTAGAAAATGAATCTCAAGACCTAAGGATTTCCATTTTCTTATCTGATTTAGACCGTATTTTTGCAGCGCAATTGCAAGCTTACTGAGTCCAAACGACATACCGAAGAATCTCCAGTGATACCTTAACTCTCGGACTAGAAATGTTTCTATCCAGTTTTCAGGTCGCATTTCGATTAAGCCTTGGAGTTCTTGACATAAGTGCGGCAAGCCCCAATGTTCCAGCATTGGGGACTCAGAGCACTGAGTGGCAATGATTTGGACATGGTAGAATGGAGATGTATGAAAAAGGTAAAGAGAA
>Ga0315291_10001736_pt1 | contig 28909 bp, 33 predicted proteins | sample YL17G12_20_MG_FD_203070 | JGI IMG/M metagenome (GOLD analysis project Ga0315291, IMG submission 203070) | Sediment microbial communities from Yellowstone Lake, YNP, Wyoming, USA - YL17G12_20 | ecosystem: Environmental > Aquatic > Freshwater > Lake > Sediment | place: USA: Wyoming | collected...
CCGCCTCTGGAAATCTGATGGATGGTTCTCTCGCCGTCTTGGCGAATAAACTTGCCGTAACGCTCCAAAAGACCACAAATAAGGTCGTAAATTCGCTCGACCTCTTGCCAAACCTCCGATTGAATCGAAATCAAGTGACCCTAGGCGGTAAAATTTACGATATTACAGAATCGAAAGAATATTTTATTCGTGAGATTGGGAAGGTAATTGCAGATCAATTAAAAACATTGATTGCAACTCTTCCCTATGATGCCCAGATTGAACATTATATTATTACTGGAGAAGGCGCTAATATCTTTTGGAAAGAAATTGAATTACATTTGCTGGAGGCAGGCACCATCAAAGACCTTGAGAAGGTCATTCTTCCCCAAGATCCCATTTTCGCGAATGTCATTGGGTTTGAAAATCTCGCTAGCAAAACATTAATGCAAGAACCCACTTAGTAATATATGTAAGGAGTCAATTACATGTCCGCGGAAGAATCCATTTCAGCAGAAATCACAGCGTTAAAAGCGAAGGTAAAGGAGATTATAGAGGAAGTAAATAATCTCAAGGCTCAACTAGAACGCCGCGAAATTTCCTTAGAAGAATTCAGAGAGAAAAAAGAGACTTTAGAAAATGAACTCCGCGGGATACTAGAAGAAATTTCACAGTACAAAGAAAAGGGCACAAAAGAGACCAAAAAAGATGCTCATATTGCAGAAGAAGCAAATAAACTAATGTTTGACTTCCAAACTGAATTCGCTGAGTATATCTCTAAACCGAAAGTCTATCTTTCGGCGAGCATCGAGGATCATTTTATTTTCGAGATCGATTTCACCAATTACCCCCAAAAACCCAAATTAATCACTCCTGATTCCCTCCAAAAATTCTTTGACGTGCCGTTCGATACAAAACTCTCGATTCTGACTGAATGGTCGCCTCAAAATCCGCCACATATAGTGGAAATTTTTTATGAAATCGAGCGGCTTCTCATAAAGATTTTCCAGAGCGAGGAAGAAGTGAAAGAACCAGATCTTAATCAACAACGCATCGGAAAAATATTACAACGGCGTAAATTACTCATATCCGCGGAATATGAACAGGAATTAAAAAATATCGAAAAAGCAATTGAACTCTACCATCGTGCGCTTCAACTCAGTTATGAACTCGAGGAATTCGAACGCACCGATAAGATTGCCAAAATCATTGCTGAACTTAAAAATTCAACCCAAAAAGAAGATAATGCCTCGTAATCTCATCAATTTGAAGGAATTAATTTTCCCATTCCAATCCTTTAAAAAAAATGTTAGATTTTGCCTCGAAAATATCCAAAATTCAAAATTTGCTCCCATTTTCCTACCAAACATAAAAAAATTGGTACGAACGCGCCGATCAGCTTTATAAGGTGGGATTTCCAATACATAATTAGAATTTTAGTGAGAATATGCCTTTAGGGGTTGCTGAGTTATGGTAAATGATAAGACTGCTGTTGGTTTAGGAGTTCCATTCCTAATTTTAATCGGAATAACATGGCTGACCTCGTTTTCTATGGCGGGGTTGCGTTTGATTTACACAACCTTAGGGGGCCTATTCATATTATTCGGCCTTTTATTGCTTATTCCCGTTTTCATTCTCACCATCATTTTTCTAGCCACGCAGAATTCCTCTTGCGAAAGTGTTGCTTTCGGATTCGGATTTGGTGGTTGGTTTTTAGTCATCATTGGTGCCGTTATGAGTCTCTACGAGACGGTTTCCGATTATATTTTTCCGGCGCTTTTCATTCTTTTCATTTGTCCTCAAATCATCCTTGGATTTGGGCTCTTTGCAAGACGTACCTATAGTCAAATTGGCGTACGCCCCCCAACGCAACAACCGTATGGGATGCAGCCAAACCGTCCTCTTGTCCAGCCCAGAAATACTCCACGAGGGCGCATGGTAATCCCTGAAGAAGTTCGGATAGCTGGGACTTATGGCCAATCCATTAAACGATGTGTGAAATGTGGGAATACCCTAGATATTAAAACGATGGTCTGCTACTTTTGCGGTGCACGACAACCCAATGAACCTGTTAATACTCCCCCCCAACGACCACTTCCACCAGAACCTACGCGTCCTACGCGTCCTACGCATCCAGCACCCGCGCGAGCCCCATCCGCAGGGGCAGATTACGCATTCTGTCCAAGTTGTGGGGCCAAAGTGTTTCGAGGGCATCTTTTTTGCACAAGTTGCGGAAGTTCTCTGGAATCCTAATTTTCACCTTTCCCTTCTTCTATTTGAGGCTCTTTTAACTGATGATTGGAATTCCAATTCTAATAATATATTATATAATAATAGCGGGCTGTGCTGGGACGGTTCTCGGGGTGCTGATAGTCCAATGGCGGCGAAAAGGTAGGGTTTCGAGTCCTGAGATAATGGGACAAGAATCATTATAACCTATTATCGGAGTAAATTAGATGCTTCAATATTGTGCAGTCTTCTTTTACGGCATTCTGGTCGATAGGGGGACCGCGGACGAATTATGTAAAATTGAGAAAGGGGAATGGGATAAATTAATTAAAGAGAAATGTAACCAATTAGGAATTCAAGGGGTCAGTCCGCAATTTCATTTAATATCTGGAGTGAGAGGTTAGATGGAACAAACACAAAATAAAGATGACAACGAAAATATGTTGAATAATGCTGCTTATAGGCGTTTTTTTCCACAACTTGTTAATGATCACGAAGGCGAATGGATTGTTTTTTCAAAAGGGGAGTTAATTGGTATTTTTAAAAGTCGTATAGAAGCGATACAAACAATTAAGACTTACAATCTTCTCCAAAATTGTAATGTAGTTTCCCCAATTACTAAATGGAAAAGAAAGGTTACTTTAGGATTTGGGCGGAAATTAAAATGAAATCGTCCTTTGAATACACGGTACCCGTAAATAAAGAGATTTAAACGCCGCATTTTTATTTTCTATTTTATTGAACGAAATGCTACATTTTTCTCATAAAATTCTTTAAAAAGCTCTTTACCAATTGGTTCAGGTAAATTTTTGCCTTCTTTTTCTGCAATCTCTAGCCAAAGATCCATAGCTACTTTAATTTCTTCTAATGCATCCTCTTCAGTTTTTCCAAAGGCAGAACACCCTGAAAGTTCGGGTACTACTGCGATATATCCTGCATCTTCTTCGCTAAAGAAGATTTCGATTGCATATTTATTCATCGTTCTCATCTTCTTCATTAAGTAAATTGTATTTTTATATAATTTTGAATAACTGGCGAATCTGATAAGGTTTTGCCTTTCCACCAACATTTTGAAAATTTAATAATTCTTCAATTCCTTCTTTAAAATAGATTCTATGACTTCCTTTACCTCCTTTAAATTGAAAACCAAAGACTTCAGCGATTAAACATAACCTCTTGAAACGAAGATTTTTGAGTTTCTGCTTTAGCTCTTCATATAGCTGTTGTTTATCCACATTATCAACCAAATTAAGGCAAATATATATTTATAGATAATTATTTTTGAAGATCAAAACTCGTTTTTATTGAAAATATTTTTTTTATTATAAGTCTTTTCAGTGACGATGCGGAGTTCATGAAGAAGAATTATTTATTTAAGATCTTACAGCAGTTTTTTTCCGCAATTGCTGCAGAAAAGGGCGCCGTCTCGTAAGGGGGCGCCACAGTTGCTGCAATATTTCTGGTCCACCTGAAAGAGGGCATAACCGCATTGCGGACAAAACTGGATCGAAGCGGGATAAGCATTTAGATCGCTTTCGCAATTGGGGCATAAACGTTCGGGGCTTTCTGAAAGGATTTCCTTAAAAGTGAGTTGGTTCATCGAGTTCATGAATTCTGGATAAGTCGATTGCACTTCAGGGGAAAAACTGATTTTATCAAAGAATTCAAACCAAAGTTCAAGGTATTTTTCTTTCAATTTCTCTAGTTTCTTTTGAGATAGGTCGGGTTTTCGGTCTTGTGTATGTTTCAAAGATTTCCAAATTGCTGTTTTGCTTTTCCAGTCGGTACTCTCAAGGGAAGCGGAATAGTATCGGCGAATAAATATCCCAAGAGGGGTAGATGGGAGGGAAGCACTCCATTTAATGAGTTCCATTTCAACCGTGTGACGCCGCTCCGGGATTGCAGACAGTTGACTATATTTCTCCCAGGTCTTCAAATAGAATTGAAAGAGCTTGTTCAAAAGGGAATCTACTTTGATTTCAATGAGAGCACTAACCAAAAGTTTCTCCCTATAGTGAAAATTGACCAGATTTAGGAATTTCAAGAAGGGCAGAATGGATTTTTTTTGGCTAAAGAGGAACTGGGGAAGAACGATGGATAAATCATAGGGATATTGGGTGTTTTCCAAATCAACTGCTGGAATTAATATAATATCTCCACGAAGGGTCACGGACGTAAGGGCATATAAACTGATAATACCTGTCATGAAATTACTCAGTCCAAACCATTTGAATTAATTGATTCTCAAGGGTTTGCAAGCGTTGGAGCAGTATATCCAACTCGATGATTTTCACGATCTTGTCAAGTTTTTCTACTTCTTCTCGGGACTTTAATTCTTTGGCTACTTCGATAGCCTGAGAATATAATTTTTCCGCCTCATCTAATTCATTAGCGGCCCGCTTTTTACGAGCTCTATTACGAAGCGCACGTAATTCAAAAAATTTAGATTCTTTCTCTTCATTCCCCTTTGACACTTGTTTCCAGCTCCTCCAATATTTTCTTATACTTGAAATATGATGCCTTGTCCTTCAGATCTAGTGAAATTTCTAGGACGCCCTGATATAAATTGATAGCTTCCGCATTATTCCCTGCATTTTCAGCGTTTCGTGCCAACTCAATAAATTTTCGGCGTTTGGCCAATTTGTCCCGGTCCTCGATTACCTCTTCTTCTTTCTGGAAGAATTCAACCAACATTTCTTCCAATTCTTTAAAAATATCTACAAGGTGAGGCGGTTTTTTTCTGGACCATTTCTTGAGTGTCTTTAGGTTGATAATAAAATCAGAGCCCAAAAAATCATCCATCATCTTGGGAATAAATAAATACGGGGGCTCAGGATATCGAGAGCAATCGATATCTATTTCAAAATGGACCTCAAGGGAGGCTGAAATAAAAACTGTGGCAATCCCGGTGTCCTCATCAACTTCGGTTTGGAATTGTTCCGAGAGCAAGTTTAACTCCCGCACCACTTGCTGTTCCATTTCATTTCTTGCACTTAATAAATCTTTTACTTGCTTTATTTCATAGCTAACTTTTTTAATTTCTTCGAGGAAATTAACTTTTCTCCCGTCAAACTCTTCCATATCTATTTCTTTTGCCCTAAACTTCTCCTGAAAATTCTTGAATTCATTTTCTAATTTTTCGACCGACTCGCTGAATGCCGCAATTTTGGTGATCTCAGTATCTACCATTTTAAAAACCGTATGATATTTGAGTAGAGAAGAAATAGAGTATCCTCTTATTAAAAGATTTTTAAAGATTTAAAGGAAAAAAAGAATTTATATTAAAGACTTAGATGGCTTCAACGCCCTTTATTGAGGGAATTCTTTGTTTAAGGAGCCTTTCAATGCCCATCTTTAGGGTCATTTGTGAGAAGGCGCATCCCGCACAATGTCCCGTCAATCGCAGCTTTACAACATCATCAACAACTTCTACTACTTCAACATCGCCTCCATCTGCTTGGAGACTCGGTCGAATTTCTTCTATTACTTGATTAACTTCATCTTCTATTGCCATATCTGACATTTTTTGATACCCACCTATTTTTTTATTCTTATTTTTAACTTTTAATTTTTAATTTGGATTCTTATGTAGAATTTGAAATTGTAATTTATAAATACAACGGCAATTCCTCTTTTGTTCAAACTAATTCGGATTGAGAAATAGCTAGTCAAAGAGCGTTTTTTGAACGTATTTTGCTTTAGAGAGTTCAGCGAAACGAAACCCTAGTAAGCGGATTTTCTTCGGATTGGATTCAAATTCTTTGAGGAGTTGTTTTCCGATTTGCAATGCCACCTTCTTATCATTGGTGGGTGTTTTGAGGCGGTGCTGCCGGGTAAAGGTACTGAAATTTTCAAAGCGGATTTTTATCGCAATATTTTGGTACAAGTAATTTTTACTGAGAAGCAATTTATGTAATTTATCAACAAGTAATTCCAGTGTTTTATAAATAGTATCGAAATTATCGATATCTTCCTCGAAAGTAACTTCGCTTCCCAATGATTTTCTTTTATAAATTTGTTGAACGGGGCTATTATCCATCCCTCGCGCCACATTATGCAAATACACTCCCATCTTGCCGAACATCTTATTTAATTTCTCAGCGGGGTAATTGGCGAGGTCAGCAATCGTGAAGATCTGCAGTTTCTCATTTAGAACCTTCTTTGTTTTGGGGCCGACCCCAATAATCTCATCAACGGATAACGGATCCAGAAAGGATTGGACCTGATCCGGCGGCACATAAGTTAATCCATTGGGTTTTTGAAACCCAGAAGCAATTTTTGCAACCTGCTTATTCGGTCCAATTCCGATGGAACTGGTCAATTTCAGTTTCGCATAAATCTCGTCCTTAATTTTTTGCGCTATTTCTACCGAATCTGCAAAATTAGTGACAAATTGTGTCATATCGAGAAAAGACTCATCCAATCCCCACTGTTCGCCGATTTTGGAATAGGATCGCAGAATTTTCATAATTTCTGATGAAATCTCTCTATAAAATTTGAAATCTGGACGAAGATAGATCCCCTGAGGACATAATTTATACGCGCGAGAAATGGGCATTCCTGAGCGCACCCCGAATTTCCGTGCCTCATAGCTACTGGTTGCCACAACCCCTCGTCCCTTTCCTTCTTTCGGATCGGCTCCAATAATGACGGGCTTCCCTGAAAGGTCCGGATTTCGAACAACCTCGCATGAGGCATAGAAGGCGTCCATATCCACATGAAAAATTACCCTTTCCATCAATTTTATTGATTAAGCGAACTTAAATTAATAAGTTATTTATTTAGGGGTTTCAAAGTTAGTTCTGAAATTTTCAAAGTTAGTCCCAATAAAAGTGTAAATATGCAGTTTATTTAGATCTAAACTGATGGAGAAGTACGAGTATGCAAACTCGATCTGAGAAATTCGGGATAATCTCTTTGGATCGCCTTTTAGGCGGCGGTATTTCACCAGGGAGTGCTATTTTAATAACCTCAGAACATCCTGCTACAAATAAGGGATCCTTTACGGGGTACTTTGCTTTAGAGCAGCTTGGTCGTGATAAAGGGCGCGTCTTTATAGTAGATTATAGTTATCCTGTGAATCAATTATTCCAATTACCTGAAATTGCTGCTAATCCGTCTTTCCTTCAATCCATTACCGAGGCACAGCGATACTTTGTAATAAACTGTTATGGGACTGTTACCTATCCCGAAACCTTTACATTCAAGTATTCAGTTATCGATGTGGATAAACCCAATGATATTTCAAAGGTAAAATATGTTTTAGATAGAATCCGAGAGGATTTTTGCGCTATAGATGAAAATATCCGCTGGATATTCGATGATATTACTAATATGTCTATTACAATAGGGGAAGAGGCAAAAATTTTAAGGTTTTTCCGGCAAATGTTTCAAAGCCTTAAAAATACTGATGATTTAGGGCTTTTCTACTTGGATCGAAACGCTCACTCGACCCAATTCGTTTCTGCAATTGAAAATATGTCCGATATCATCATCAATCTTCGTATCAAGGAAGTCAGTGGTATCTTTGTGCCGCATTTACGAATTCTTAAAAATAGTACTTTTGGGAGCGAATTGATAAGTACCGAAGTTCCCTATTCCCTAACAGCAGAAGGGCTTCGGATTCAGACAAAAATGCTCGGTGATTTTGAGGTTTTAAAAAAGAATTTAACGTTAACAACTAAAAATACTCTCGAATTGTTCGGTATAGATTATATTATCGTACCTCGTAGACAATACATCCAAATTTTAGAAGATATGTATAATACATTGGACTATCCCGAATATTGCAGAAAAACTTTTCAAATTGGTAAAACTGCTGGAAAAGAATTTATGGCATTTTTGACTGCATTCTTCCAAACGCCCGAAATACGCAGACCTTATGCTGTTATGCGGCAAATTAGCTCCTTGGGATTTGGCAAATTTGAAAGTAAAATGTATGATATGGAAAAAGGTGTTGTCATCTTGCATATGCATGACATGTGGACATTTAAAGCCACGAATCCCATTCATCAGGAAGCCTGTGGATTCCTAACAGCCATCTTAGAAGCTCAAACGGGGGAAGTTTGGGATTCTATCGAGACAAAATGCACAGCCATAGGTGATGAATACTGTGAAATGGTTGCCAGTCCCGCACGAGAACTCGGATTTTTGAATTTGGATCTACAAAAAACAAAAGATCAGCTCACTATAGACAAAGATGGTACCTTAGCTTTAATGGGTTCACGTGTGCTTCTGATGGATAGAGGAACTCTTCTACATATCTTCGAAAGCACGGAAGATATAGTCGGAATAGAACGCGCTAGTGAAATTATGTACAATGCTGGGGAGCGAATGGCATTAATTTTTGCAAAACAACTCGCTGAACGGTTTAATTTATCAGGCGAGGCACTCTTCCGGGCATATGCGCAAATTGTGGGGGTCCGTGGGTGGGGCATTACCGAGATCAGGGAAATAAATCTGGAGACAGGTGAAGCGAGAGTAATAGTGAAAAATAGTATCGTCGGATCTTCCATGAAACAAAGGCATAAACAAGCAGATGCTATGGTCGCAGGTGTAGTTGCCGGTATCATTGAATTCATAACAAAGCAGAAAATCGTTTGCCATGAAGTTAAATGTATTGCAAAAGGCGATGATTATTGTGAATTTCTTGCAGAACCGCTCACTACAGCCGGTGAAGAACGAATAATTCATCCTTAAAAAAAGAGTTTTTATTTGATTCTTTGATTTTTTAATTAAAATTCAATTAATCTCATTTTCTTTATTTGAGAAATTTCAAATTTTCTGCAAATGCCCTTTGAATTTCGGCATTTATTCCGATACTGCCTTGGAGTAATTGGACATTTCCTTCTTTAATTTGAAATTTAAGCGTTCCTTCCGCAGTTTCAACTGTATAAACTCCTAAAGAGGTTCGGCCTACCATAAGTTCAGGATTTGTTGTGAGAAGGCTGGCAATTAAAATCCCCGCTAAGGTAAATTCCTTTGATTCTTCCTGTTCTACTGCAGCCATGCGTGGGCTAGCATCAAATCGCACAACAAATCGTCCCTCTTCTGAAAGTTTTGTATTAAAGAGATTCAGAGCTGTCTGGTGTTTTTCTTGGACACCTGGTTCACTTAAACTCTTTTGTTCGATCACAATTACCTGAGAACAATTTTTGCCAATTAGCACCCCATCAGTTTTGGTCTGATATCCCTCTGATCGAATTTTTTCTGCCACCTGAACAACTGCTTTCCGCGTTTTTGCATCAACATCATTCCCTATCCACACCCAAAGCGCGTTGTTCAGTTCATCCACTAGTATGGTTGCCCGCCTTGGGTCCTGCAAATAATTTTGCTTGAATAAAATTTCTCTAATCATGCCCAAGCCGCCAACTTCCAATAAAATAGCGCGTGCCGCACTCATTTTATTACCTCAGAATCACCTTTAAAATAAAAATATGATTTTATTAAATATTAAATGATATTAAAATGTATTTTATTTGGGCATAAACTAATATTTTATTGAGCCTTTATTAATGAACCACTGAGAAAATCTCCAACAATTTTGAAAAAGAGATGTTGAATATGGGAGTTCCTGGTACATTGGATAAGTTGAAGGATAAGGAAAAACTTGCAGTACTAGAGCAAAGAATTCATTTTCAGGGTGAAACTATTGATACTCAGAAAAAACAAATTACCGAATACAAAGACGAGCTCGTTGGATTGAAGCATAATCTCGAAAAATTATCAGAAAGTACTCAAAGTCAGACAGGCATAATCGCCGATCAACAAAGAACCTTGAAAGACCAAGAATCCACGATTCTGGAACAACAAATGAGTATTTCTGGATTACAGAAGCAAGTAGCTGATTTACAGAAGACCTCTGAAGAGAAAAAAAGCCAAGTGGGTGAAACGGCAGGGAAAACCCGTGAAAAAAGTGATCAATTAAAAGCAGAGGTAACCGAATTAAGAAGGACCTTAGAAGCGAAACAGGCAGAATTTAATGACATAATTGCAAATCGGGAGGACGCAATCAAGGATCTTAGAGATCAGGTCGCGGATTTAGAAAGGAAGATGGAAGGGGCTGAGGCACAGGGGGGTAAAGATATTTCTGCTGATTATTCCGCTTCAGACAATCGAATTGCTGAATTACAAAAGGCATTGAGCGACGCTGAGAGTACCATTCAAAGCCTTGAAAAACAGCTTCAAGAAAATAGCCAAAAAATGGAAAATGAGTTACAGGTTAGGGATGTGAAGATCGAAGAATACGAGCGAATGTTGAAATCAAAAGCCAAACTAGATGTAACTGTTAGAAATTTTGTAGAAAATGCAGAAGATGCTTCAAACGCGTTAATTGACATTTTTTCACGTACAAAGAGTAATGTGATGGTCATTGCGCCTGATGCATCCATCTTAAATTCCCTAGATTTCGAAAATTTACGTCCTGTAGCACGTGTATTCCTTGCAGTTCCTGTACAACAGAATTCCAGTAAAGTTATTCAATTGAAAACAAGGTCAAATTTTGAAATTCGGAATTACACGGATAAAGCTCATAATGCGTTTTGGGGGATAATCAGAGATAATGAAGAACTCATGCTTGCCCCTATCAGTGATACTGGCGAGCCTTCTGGGCTAATTGTCAAAAGCGAATTCCAAATTGATACTTTTGGAAATATAATACGAAGTACATGGACTCGCTTAAAACGTATCCAATAACTTTTTTTCTTTCTAATCGTCAAATAAAAATACTGCATAATTAGAGGATATTATAATGGAGCCATCTCTCTTGGACAATACCGGGTATCTCATGTCTGGCGCAGGCATTCTATATCTTTTAAATCATTCATGTACCTGCTGCCCCGATCATAACCCGTATTTAGAAATTAGCGATTTTAACCCCGAAAATATTTCATCTGTCTCTTTAGACATTAGTATCGGGCGCTACCTCTGGGAATTTAAAGATAAAGCGGTCCCCTTTTTTGATTCCGCAATACACCAGATTAAAGAATTTCTCGGTGAATTCACTACTAAATATGATATCGTCACAGATTTTGATGGGAAATTGATTATTCATAAGGATCAATTTTTTTTGCTTGAAGTCCTTGAGGAAATTCATTTCAACAGGCATGTTTCAGGACAAATTTTAGGCAAATCGAGTATAGGGCGATTGGGACTCATTATCCAGACCGCATCGATTATTAACCCCATGCAGATGCAAAAATTGGTCCTAGAAATCAAAAATATAAGTCCAATTACTTTAGTATTCCACTATGGAATGCCTATTGCACAAATCCAATTCTACTTTTTCCAAAACCCCATTGAGAAGCACTATCAACAATATGGCACTTTCAAATAAATTGGAATCTCAAATTGGTTTCTTAAAATCCACTTGATCTTGAGCTGATGACGCCGGTGGGCTGATCTAGACATTATTTTTTGTTAAATTAATGAGAAAATAAGTGAATTGCTATAAATTCTTGATTTATTCTGATGCTGGTTGCTGTTGCCCATTATCTTTTGATTCAGTTGGAGTAGATTCTGCTTTTTTCAGTTCCTTGGTTTCGATGTGGCTCCGCCTTGGGAATTTCATCCTTGCTACACTTAATGCTCGCTGACCCATTGCCAAGTGTTTTTTATTAATGTTGACTGACATTAATTTTTGATCGCGGTAGACCCTGGCTGCCGTTGCCCACGGCCTTCCATAGGCTCGTCGCATACCCTCTTGAAGCCGGTCCGCGCCTGCGAAGGACATCATTTTATGTTCACGAACTACATGATGGGGATAAACTAAAATTCTTAGAAAATAATCATCCTTGCCGATTCTATCTCTGAGGGTTCTGTTGGCTGCAACCCGTGCTGCCTCCAAGGCGAAATGGCTGATTTGCTGCTGCTCATCATTTATTAAAAGCAGCTCATAATCGTATTCCGCATGTCCATTGCCCATTGTAAACATCCTGATCTTCGAATCGGGCACACCATGTAAGTATTCTCGTCTGCCTTTCTTCGTTTTCTTCCAACGCTTCACATACGGTTTATTTTTAATGTTATGAAACGAATGCCATGGTCGTCTCGGCAATATTCTCACCTTTATGAAAGTTCATAATAAAATTATTTATAGTAAAATTACATTTACCAAACCAAGCTGCTTTAAGTATCTTTTTCTTCGTTTTCAATAGAAAATGTACCTTTTTAAAAGGAAAGATATACATAAGATATAAACGTATCTCATACAAACAAATATCATACTCCGAGAAGAGAAAAATTCTAAGCGTAGGTGTGCCCCCTTGGATGATGAATCGTACTATAACTCATTGAAAGCAGATATTATCCCAATTATCAATGCAGAATTGCACATGGATGAAGATCGCCTCTTTTCACTAAGCGTTGAAGCCTTAAATGAAATATTCAATGTATTACAGGCGAAAAGCATTCCTGAAGAAAAGTTAAAGGCAATTCTCACTCAAAACTCAAGTTCAGAAGCGGTTATTGAAGCTATTAAAGGTTATCAACCCGCCTCTGCTCCTTCGGATTTCCCGTCGGCATCCGAAGGCATTATTACCCCGGCTCCAGAAACATTTCTATCGCAGGACTCTTTCAAAGCAGATATTATTCCGGTTATCCAAGATAAGATCGATATAGACTCAGAAAAACTATTTTCACTCTCCGTGGATGTTTTAAATCAAATATTTGGGTACCTTGAGAGTGGGAGCATTCCTGCTGCGGAAATGAAATCAATTATACTGGAATCCGCGGATTCCGCTGAAATTAATTCTAAGCTTCAATCAAAGATTTCCGCAATACCTCCCAGTGGGGATAATTTCAAGGACGATATAATTACCGGAATTCTTTTTAATATCCCCGAGGCCAATCGTGCTCAAATTGAACCGAAACTTCGAGATATCAATGATATGAATAAATTAATGGAAATCAGTCAGTTAGATCTCCCCGAGCTTCAATCTCAATTAGGATTGCAACCATCCGCTCCCGCAAGTTATGAAGCAACTCCTAACGAAGCTTCCCCGTATGGGCAAATTTCTGCATCTGCGCCCCGAGCGTATGATGAACTGGCTGATCTGCGAGCGGGCATTTTAGCTCAAATTCCTCCCTCCCTCCAAGGCGTGATTGGTGATCGGTTAGCAGAAATTAATGATCTTAATCTACTTCTCAAATTAAGTCAATTGAACTATGTTCAAGCTCAGCAAGAATTAGGTTTGGCACCACAAACGGCAAGTGATATTCCCGCTGAAATTCTTAATCCAGTTGATACTGCCACTCAGCGGGCTCCAGCAGCTCAAGCTCCACCAGCCGCATCTTCAGACACGCGTCCCTCGCAAGCCCCACCCCAATCACAACCCCCTGCAGCCAGCGAGTCATCCCCACCATCTCCAGAAGGCCAAGCTCAACTTCAACAGCAACGTCGGGAGAATGCGAAATATATCCCCGTTCTTCAGAAAATGGCTGAAAAGGTTTGGAAAGTCAAAATATCTGGAAATGCGCCTCAAACCCCTGAGGGAAAAGAGCTGAAAGAAAAAATAGCAATTCTCGAACGTATTCACCCTACCCGTCTTGAAAAGATCTTGAATATTCTAAAGGAAGCGAAGGATAAAAATCGGTTTATGGTTCTCTTTGACTGGTATATCTATTCATTCCGTATCGAAGAAATTGAAACTTATGTTGAGCATTGGCAAGGTAATATTCAAGGAATGGGAGGCTTCCGAGCCGCTATTAATGTATCTCGCTTCGATGCCATCGTAGAGCATCTTCCAACCAAAGAGATCCAAGGGATCAATGTTCAGGCACAAAAGGCATTGGAACGGATTCATAATTCTGAACTAAATGTACGTGCAAGAGGGGTAGAAGATATTAAGCAGATCTCGAATTATCTTTTGCAGAAGGCACGTTAAAAACTGAATGGAGCTTTTTAGGAATTGCATGTTGATGAATTTGTTGAAACCGTAGCCTTTTCTGGCGAAGAAATTAAAGATGCCCTGAAGTGGATCCATATTCGAGAAGACAAGGTCCTGATAGCGGAAATTAAAGGCATTACTCCTCTCTCTCGAAAGTTATTTCGCGGCTCTGGGATTATTGTAGGATTTAAAAGTACTATACGCCGAAATTATTTGACTATTCTTTTAACTGAAGGCTCTCTTGGCACGGAAAAACTAGCTCCTAATTTGGTTCTGACCATTGGTGGTCTCCGATCAATCCGTGAAGATATTAGGGCAAATATGATTGTATTGAAAAACACGCTTCGAAAAAATTTAGGGAATTTCTGGTTTTTTGATGGAAACAGAATGAGCCAAGTAATAAATTTTATTAGCACCTTAAAAAATACTCGGATTATTGCATATGTGCGTGGGACGTGGGTTGAAAAGGGTGAATATTTTTATGGGAAAGGGGAGGTCTTTTCAAGTCGGCGATTCTTCCATAATTTAAGATTACGCCAATTTTTTGTCATGGAGGTCATAAAAGGGAGTGCTGGAAAACGCGATATGGCCCATCTTGCAATTTCGGTGGGTGGGAAATCCATCTTTCCCATAAAACGTGGTATCTACCAGGAAGATGTTGAAGCTGATAAAATTCTATTAAAAATAATCCGAAAATCTCAGCAGCAGCTTCATTATGATTATATTTTAGATGTGAAGGACCTCACTGTCAACTATGGACGAAAAAAGAAAGCGGTTATTGAGGATGCTTCCTTTAAAATAAAGGAAGGAGAAATTTTAGGGATAGTAGGCGAAAGTGGTTCAGGGAAATCCACCGTTATAAAAGCTATTCTTGGTGATATTTCCCTTAATAAGGGTTCTATTAAGATTTGTGGCATTGATTTTCAAAATAAACGAGAGATCTCCCCCCGAATAGGGTACGTTCCGCAGGATTTAAATCGTATGTATCTCGAATTTACCCCTTTAGAAAACATTCTATATTTTGGCCAACAGTATGGAATTAATCCTGAGGAATTGATCCGGCGTGGAAAGCAGGTGCTCCGTGATTTGGGGATTGTTACTAAGGCTAACACCACAGTAGGTGAATTATCTGGGGGAGAACAACGGCGCGCTTCTATCGCCATTGCATTAATCCATTACCCGAAAATTCTCTTTCTTGATGAACCCACCTCCGGGCTCGACCCAGTTCATCGATATGAGTTATGGGATTATCTCGATGCTATTAACAAGCAATATGGAATTTCACTCGTGGTGGTAACCCATTTTCCCACTGAAGCGGAATACTGTGATAAAGTGGCGATATTCATGAAAGGAAAGGGATTTATTGATTTCGGGACCCCCACGGAACTCAAGACGCGCCTCCCTGGGAATGGATTTGCCTTAGAAATAACTCCTGAAATCTTCGATCCTAAACTTATACCCCTCTTAGAATCAATAACGGATATTTCCTTTGTCATCCAGCGAGGTGAGAATCTCCGGATTTTCAGTGAAAAGGGCACTCAATTTGTCCTGGATCAATGTCTAAAAGTGCTCTCGGAAAATAATTTTGCGGTCCATCAAGTGGAGCCAAAAATTGAGATTGATATGATCGATCTATTCTTATACCATTCCCGATTCTCTCTCAAATCCACGCCTCCAGCGTGATGCATCTCTAATCATTCTAACCTGAAATTAAAATTAAATATAAAACGCAGTAATAATTAATAATCATATCATCATTTAATACTATAAACTAAGAATCATTGAGGCAAAGAAAATGCCACTATTTGGTGGGAAAAAGACTTTATGGAACGTTAAGGCAAAGGCACTCAGCAAATATACCCGTAAAGTGGATGGGAGTGAGATGCCACCCATTTATGATATTGAAAAAGTGAGTGAAATCCAGCGAGAAATTGATACCTTAATTCGTCCTAATTGGGAATATGTACATCCTGCCATCCAAGATTTCATTTCCACTTGGAATGACTCTTGGAGTCACTTACTGCAGGAGAAATCAAATTTGGATTCCGAGCTAAGACAAAAAGATACTCTGATAGAAAATCTGAAAGCCAATTTTGACCAAAAACTGCGGGAATTAAACAATTTAATTCAAACATTAAAAGATGAGAATCAATCAAAAGAAAATGAACTTACCCAAAAGGCACAATTAATAGAAGACCTAGAAGCTGCTGATACGGAAAATAAGCTTGGAATCACAGATTTACGGCAAAACTTGGAGACTCGATTAAATAAAATGAACCAAGAACTGACGGAAAAACAAACAAACTATGAAAAAACACAAATACAGGTAGGACAATCGTTTCAGCAGAAAGTTCTCGAATTGGATTCACAAATGATGTGTCTTAATGAAGAATTATCTCAAAAAGAAGAAATAATAAACGAGCAAGGTGAAAAAATAAAGGATTTGCAAAAGCAAAATCAAAAATTACACTTTTATGAATCTAAAGTGGAAGAATACGAATCTAAATTAAATCAAATTGCTGAAATTTTAGAATATGAAAAAGAAGGAGAAAATATTGAAGAATTAGAAGAATAGAGGGTGAAATGATGTCAAATGTTCGGTTTCGATTTAAATTGGTTTTGATAGGTGAAGGTGCAGTTGGGAAGACAAGCATCCGCCAGAAATATATGGGCAAAGGGTTTACAGGCGAATATTTAAAGACGATTGGTGCAGATTTTGCATCCAGAGTCGTAGAAATGACAAGTGAAGAAGGCGAAGAGATTAAGAGCATTTTCCAAATCTGGGATCTTGCTGGACAACAGGAATTTAAAGAAGTTCGGGCCTCTTTCTATGGTGGCTCGCAATGCGTTTTACTGGTTTTTGATTTAACGCGAAAAGATACGATGGATAAACTTAAAGATTGGATTTTAGAGGCTGCTAAAAATTCCGGCGGCTCCATAAAAGCATTTGCTCTGATAGGAAATAAGTGTGATTTACCTGGTCGTGAAATCAGTGAAGAAGAAGGTCTGGAATTTGCACAATACTTATCTGAACGACTAAAATTTCCCATGCCCTACATTGAATCTTCAGCAAAGACTGGGAAAAATATCGACTATATCTTTAAGGTTCTTTGTCGGATTCTGTTGGTGAAAGAAGGATTTCAAATTGAAGAAGTCCCCCAACCTGAAGCTCCTCCAGCAGCAGCAGCAGAAGCACCTGAAGACAATGAGATTATACTCCCTCCTCCCGTTGAAGTTCCAAGTAGTCCTGAACTATCCACCCTTTCAGAGGCTCCCAGTGAAGAGGAACCCCCTGTTATTCAAGAAATTCCTCTACCCGGTCCCGCAACAGATACTGAATTAGCAGAAAGGGTATCAAAATTAGAAAAAAGGGTAAATCAACTTGAAGATATGCTAAAAAAATTTGCTCAAGTAATCAAAAATTTAGCTTAATATCTTTTAAAAAAAAAAAATCTATTTTTTATTCTTTGTTTTTTCCACCAAGCATACCTTTTATTTCAAACAGTTTTTTTAACAGAAGTTCTTCCTCTGAATATGGTTCGTCTTTTAATGTAGACGCTGATTTAGCATCTGATGGCATGAGCTCTGTTGGCTCTACAGCTTGTTCTGGAGGCGCTTTCGGTGGTGGAATGGGGATGGCTAGAGGCTTTGGAGCGCCCCCTATTGGCATATAAGATTGAGGGGGTAATGCTATTGGAGTTTTAAACTGCGGAGGAGAAGGAGGTCCAGGCATTGGAGGCTTTTGAACCGGCTTTGCTGGTTTAGAGCCCGAAAGCAGATCGGAAATAAGTGGTGCGTGTTCTGCGCTTGGATTCTCTGGAGGTTGTAGAGGCGGAAAATTAGGCTTAGAAGAAGACACTCTTGGTTGTACAGATGCTGTAGGTGTAAGTGATGGTGGTCCATTTGATGCAAAGGGACTTGAAGATTGTATTTCAGGCGCACCCAAGGAAGGTGGTGTAGAGGGTGCTGTCTCCCCAGGCATACCTGATAATTCGGCAATAAATTGATTCATCAAGGATTCTAATAATTCAGCTTTTTCTAAATGATGTAGATTTCGTAATTCGGAAATGATATACTTCAAATCTTTTATTGCATCTTGAGTTTTCCCTTGGAGAATTCGTCTTTTAACCTTTTTTTCGATAGATTCAATAAATCCAAGGATTCTTTCTGCATCCTCCGTACTTTCAGCAGATCCAAAGGACTCATCTAATTTAATATTAGTTGCCATAGCAAAATTCTTTAACTCTTCTTCAAATACCTTTGCCTTTTCGATTAACCCGATGCTCTTATATCCTTCAATTATTTCTGATAGGACATTTACAGCTTCTTCATTCTCGCCTTTTAAGAGAAGCCTTCGAACCTTCTTCTCAAGCGCGCTATAAAGTTTTAATTTTTCCTGAAAATCGGATCTTGCAACCATTTTTCATCCTTGCATTAAATTACTAAAATTTTAATTATTTAATCTAGATGAAATTTAAAAATATTAAATTTGTCATAGTCAGCAGCATTTCAAATGACGGATTTTTTGAAATGGAAAAAGATGTGCGCCAGTAAATATGATACAAAACCAAATAAGAAAATGCTGAAAACATCAGATCCGGCTTCCAAAATAGTAAATCCCTTATATGCCATAGTTCCAAAAGCGCTTTGGGCAGGGTAAAGCGGAATAATATTACGTAAAAACTCTAATCCTCCGAACCAAGTCAGAACAAACATCAGGATGAATCCTAAGAGAAAATACTGGCTCGCTTGAAGGCGTGATGAGCTTACCACCGAAATGAACAGTCCGAGACTAATTCCTGCAAACCCCGTTAAAAAGAGGAGGAGCAAAAGGGCTCCATACCCACATCGAATAGGAAGCCCAAATAATCCCCATGATACTCCTAGAAGAATCTGAATTTGGAAAAACACAATTAAAAGATAGGCCATCAATTTGGCCAATAACACTTCTGTTTTGCGTGCTGGAGTCAAGAGCACGCGCCGGAGTGGCACATCGCCAACAATACTCTGTGCTGCGGTCATCATTGTTGACCCTAAAATGGTTATACAAAAAACTGCTGGCGCCGCCCTATACAAATTAGAGTCGGAGGAATAGAGGAATGTGGGAAAATATAAAACTTCATCACGGATATAACTCAAATTATATTTAAAGTTGAGAATTCCTAATTCTACCTTGCCTAAAACGACCCCTGCTGCGGCATAATTCGTATCATCTAAGTAAAGTTGGATAATAGCAATGCGGGGCAATTCCTCCGAAGAAAGGTTTTGCTCAAACATATCGGGAATGATGATGAAGCCATCAATCTCGCCCAAATATAAGGATAGATTAGCAGCGGCAATGTTTCTTGAAAAATTGATTATATCGGTATTTGGAAGATTTGCCAGCGTTGCCGTGAAGTTTTCCGATAAATTCGGCCCTGGCTGGTTTGCTCCACCTGTTGTATCGAGATTCACAATGCCAATGGTCGCATGGGCATTCCCCCCGCCGGAGGAATACCCGATCGCAAATATCACTAAGGTGGGCAGGAGAAAAATAATGATGAGCGCCTGTTTATCTTTCAATAGCGATTCAATTTCTTTTTGTGCCAAACTCAACGTTCGCTTTACTCGCTCTAACACCTTTTTGCCACCAGGTTCTACTGTACCTAATAATGAAAATTGAGTTCAATCTGCTTAATTAATTTGCAGATGAGTTAATTTATCATTTAGTATTCTTCAAAAAAAGTTAGAATTATTTTATACCGTTTGAATACTGAATTACCTAATGAAAGCTTAAGTTAAAAAAGGAATATGAGATGGAGAAAAAAACCCCTGAAGGAACGGCAAAGCACATCATTTTCATATCACATACTACTGTCAAAAAGAATGATGCAACTTTAATAGATGACATAAGTTTAATCGCCAATCAGGGCGAAATTCTCGGAATTATCGGTGAATCCGGGGCAGGAAAATCTACAACCGTAAAAGTTTTAACGGGCCAAATTAAACCCGACCGAGGATTTGCACGAATTGCAGGGTATGACGTTTTTCTGGATCGAGAGCATGCTATTCTGAAAATGGGGTATGTACCGCAAATGGGCAGCTTGGATGATATATATCCTGAATTTTCAGCCCTTAAAAATGCCTATTATTTTGGCAAAATGTATGCTCTCTCGAAATCCGAAATCAAAAAGAGAGCGAAACAAATTCTCAATATTTTAGGGTTTTCCGACGACCTGATGAAAAAGCCTGTGAAACAGCTCTCAGGTGGCGAAAAAAAACGAGTTTCCATTTGTGTAGGTATGATTCACAATCCCGAAGTTCTCATTCTAGATGAACCGACTACCGGATTGGATGCCCATCTCTGCATTGAGGTTCTCAACTATCTTAAAATCCTCAATAAAACCCTCCATACCACTATTATTATGGTTTCGCATGATCTCGAAACCGCCCAATATGTAGACCGCCTTGCCATCTTAGATCGGGGTAAAGTTATCGAATTCTCGACACCCCACACCCTGATCGACCTTTTCTTTCCGAGCCAGGGGCGGACTATTCTCATGACCTTTGATCGTGTTACTAATACGCTTTTAGACCAACTGAAAGAGATTGAACAGATTCAGTATGTTCTAAAAGTTGGGCGGTACTCTGTAAAAATCTTTAGTACTGGGATTCCCGAGAACCTGAACGATCTTATTCAGGCGATTCAAATGAAAGGACTCAAGTTTCAGAGTTTTTCTATCGATTATGCAACTTTCCTTGATTACTTTCGCCTTCGGATGGGAATACATAATACGAAAAATTAAGAGAAGTGAAGAGAAAATTGAAAAGAAAAACTTATGACTTTCTATCAGAAAATCTGATTGGAAAAGAAATTAGTTTATCCGGTTTGGCATTTGATTCCAAAGCAGGCGCCGTTCTAAAGTTAAAAGATGGTATCATTGTATACATCTATGATTTATCCTCTTGGTCTTCTGAATTTTTAGGGCAAAAAACTTGTGTAACTGGTTTACTACAAAAGAAAAAAATCATTCCAGACGTGAGAATTGACGAAGATGGATCAATAAGTCAAGGCGCCCCCGGCGAACAATATCTTTTAGAGGATATAAAAGAAATTAAGAAAAGTTCATAATTGTTTACAGAAAAACAATATATATTCTATTAACTATGACCAAAGTAACTATGAAAATGAGCCTAAGCTACATAATCGTCCTTGGTAGAAAAGCAAAATTTATAATCTTTGAATAATAATATAAAATTATGAAACTGAATTCCCTAATTTTTCAAGAAGATGCAGATAAAATTAATTTCCAGGATAAACTTTCTCTTCTGTATTTAATAATTGGAGCCATTTTCATAGGGCTAATCGTCACTACTCTGGCAATGAACCTGTTTAATTTTCAACAGATAGACTTCGCGACTCCTTTTGGATGAATTAAAAGTTTTGAACCGCGCAATCCTCGCCATCGATGACTGTTCGAATACGGTACTTTGGTTCCAGGTCTGTTAAAGGCACCTCTTCAATAACTTCAAAGGGCGTCAGCACCATTGCTCCCATTCTGCCAACCTTCTCGGTTATAATATTAATTTCTATTACATTCCCAAAAAGGGTGTGTGTATGATTTTTTACCTTCCACGCACTATTTCTGAAAAGTCCTTTCACCCTTATGCTTAACGTCTTATTTTCCTCCCAATCTTTTGGATTTAATACCTGAATTCTTACTTCTAGCGGTCTCGATTTCTGCTCCATCAATTTTCACATCATTTCACATTTGAATATTAATGAATCGATTGCAACAAACATATATAATTATTTGTGAAATCTGATTGTATGAGTGATTTTGGCGCATTTTTTTGCTTATTTGTCATGTGCTTCTTGGGGATCCTTATTTTTCTGTTTTTTAATACTTCGGAGACCTATGTTACGCTCACCTCGAAATGGGGCGTGATTTTAGGTTTGACTTTGATATTGAAAATACCAATCCGTTTGTTACGGAGGATATCACCTAACTCGTATCTTTTAAAATGGCAGATCGAGCGAAATCCACCAGACTGGCTCCCTGAGAAAGTCCTTCAAGAGAAAAATCGAATATCATGGCTCGATCGTGCTCGATTTTGGTATTTAATCTTAAGTTATGGGACCAAATCTGCGCATCAAATTGTCGGTCCACGATTTTTACCCCAATTATTTGCCCGAATTATTCGAGTCGCAGTTCGGAGACTCCGAAAAATCCTGATAGACTTTGATCGATCTGCGAAGGTATTATCTCACAATCCAATTGTTTCTTACCTGCATTTTGCGGGAAGTCTATCTGCGGGTGCACTAAATTGGATTTCTGAATCCATTTATCGCAAAGCCTTTTTAAGTGCAACAAGAGATGCATCTAAAAAATTTGGGCACCACGAGGCGCTTCGACTCAAAAGAACAGGTTGGTTTCTGGGGAATTCGGTTAAAACCCTCATGGCAATGATAATGTATATTTATGTCGTTTATGGGCTCGTCAGTTGGATGCGATACTGTTATCCATGCATAGAGCCTATCGTTGAAGCGACTGAGACCTTTTCAATCGTTCGTTTTTGCCAAGGCCCCTTTGAATGCCCCCATCGCGGCTTGAAATATCCCGCCTTTTGCCATGCCTTTGTAAGTTGGGAAGCAGCGCTCGCCGAAACTATTAATCCCCGTCTCACCGCAATTGCCTCCAAACGCGCGATCGCTGGAGACGAAGGATGCGAAGTCAAAGTTCTCTTTAAAAAATGATTTTATTCAGTTTCATTTTCGTCTCGTGATGTCCGTGGTGCCCGTGGTGGCTTTTCCCGTTCCATTGGCGTATTCGATAGTTCCAGTTCCATGACCCGAAATTTTTCTTTGAACCCAATCTTTTCGTATAGCTTGATCGCACCAGCTGCCTCTCGGCGGACATTGATCCGAATGCTCGTCGCGCCCCGGCGGCCTAAGAACATGATGGCTTTCTGAACGAGGAGTTCGCCCACGCCTTGGCCCCGATAATCCTCATCCACAATAACACTGCTGATGTACCCATAGGAGCCCTCTTTGGGTCCTTTCAGTTCCGCAAAACTCATGCCGATCACTCGTTCTTCTTCAATGGCGATAAACATCCCTTCCTGCGCATTTTTTCTCGTTAATAATGAAGTTTTCCACCGAAATTCATCGAAGTTTTCGCCCATCAGCTCCGTCAATTTGCGCATGAGGTCCGTTGCGGCGTCATAATCTCTATCCGTGTATTCCCTGATTGTAATCACTAAATTTCACCATCTTCATTCTCTAATTGAATTTGCATCGGGGGAGAATAATTATCTTTCTATAAACTACAAATTTAAGACCCCCCAATATTATGATAACATATACAAATTTTGAAGGTGGATATGATGAGTAATTTCCTAAGTCGCTTGAATATCGAAATGGAAAAAAAGGCTTTCAGTTTTTTACTAGTCTTCGTCATAATATTTCTCGGAATTGACATGGTGTCTATCTTAATGGTTCAAATTTCGGGTTCTTGGGTGATTTTTCTGTATGTTATTCCCTTGATAATAACATTAATTATCTCTGGGGTAATCATCGATAAACTCGCGAAGCGCACCTGGTTTCTCCTACTTTTGATCCCTGAAGGGCTGCTGACAATAGTATTAGGGAGTAATATTACCGACCCCACTACAAACGCTATTCTATGGATTTTTCTTGGGATATTTTCCGGTTTTACGATTGTAGCTTTACTGGGATTTTTTGCGGATATGACAAAACCAGATCAACGTGGCAAAGTGGCAGGGTTAGTTTGTGGTATCGCTTGGCTGGTGGCCGCTGTGATTCTTTCGTGGGGTAGTTCCACGATATTTGCCCCCAATATCTTGATGTATATGTTTGCTATAGTAAAACTAATAGGCGGGGGTATCAGTGTCTATTTCCTGTTTAAGAAAACCGAAGCGGTGGGTGAATCTTCCACACAATTTCAAACCACAAGACAAGGATTTATAGGGTATCTTAAGGACTCATATAGCTTCATTTGGGCTGATAAAAAATTCCGAACTTACTTCATTGCATTCATACTGATTTGGGTAGCCCAAGGCATCTATGCGCCTATTGGTGGATTCGGGCAGTTGAATTTTTCTAGTTATCAAGAGATGGCAAGTATTGGCTTTGCAGCTGGAGGTCTTTTCCTTATCATGATCGGTCCTGTAATTGATCAACATGGTCGCAAACATATGTTAATATACGGCATAATTCTGGCGATACTTTCGTTTTCATCCAGTTATTTTCCAATTGGCGCAGTTTTTCTCGCAGGGATTCCCCTACTATTTTCGGTTATACTTGTATTTTTGGGCGATATAGCCCCTAGTGATGCAAAAGGACGATACTATTCCATATTTCTGCTCGCCAATTTTCTTGCATTCTTAATTGGAGTCATTATCGGTTTGGCGATAACCCCTGGGTCAGCTGGAGTCATCTTGGCGTGCATCATAATTACTATCCTTGCTCTTGTGTTAATCCTCTGGAAAGGTCAAGAGTCCCTCGATACCACCGGCTTAAAACTTCGTGAAAAAATCACTCCCGTTACGACTACTGTCATCGAGGAATCATAAGCGTTCTTCTCCAAAAGAATTTTAATTTAATCCTCTTTTTTTTTTATTTAAGAATTATTTATCCAAAGGATTTGGCTTGAGAAAATTTTAATTCAATTGTTGTCATTTTTATTGATAATGTTTCAAGACCGACTCTTCCCGTAGATGATGAGTCTTTTAGGTGTTTGCGAAGCTATGCCGGATATCGAGGTACATATTTCGGAATTAAAAGAACGACTTAAACAGACAACGCCAAATAAGCACACGATGCGATCCATTTGCCAACTTAAGGCACAAATTGCTAAGCTGGAGCATGAACGCATGGATCGCATATTTGCAGGGATTGGGAAATCTTCCGGATCTGGTGGATTTGATGTAAAAAAAGCGGGAGACTCTAGTGTTGCTTTAGTCGGCTTCCCTTCATGCGGAAAAAGTATGCTGATGAATCAACTCACAAATGCAAATAGCAAGGTTGCCGCTTATGCATTCACTACCTTAGATGCAATTCCCGGCTTGATGGAATACAAACAGGCTCGAATTATGGTAATTGACCTGCCTGGAATTATTAAGGATGCATCAAGAGGAAAAGGGTTTGGAAAGCGCGTTCTATCAGTGGCAAAGACGGCTAATTTAGTTCTCATCCTTCTGGATATTTGGGCACTCCCCAATTTGCAGTACCATACAATTATGGAAGAGCTATATAATACGGGCGTTCGTTTGGATCGCTATCCACCTCTAATCTCAGTCTCCCTCTTAAAATCTGGTGGCTTTGCTCTGAATTCAACCGTAGCGCTCACTCACTTAGATGTTGATATGGCACGAGACATCGCTCGAGAGTTTAAGGTAGTTAATGCACAAATAATCGCCCATCAGGATATCACTGCCGAGGATCTAATTGATCATCTGAGCGGAAAATGCGTTTACACACCCTCTTTGGTAGTTTGCAACAAAATGGACATTTCAACTCCCGAACAGGAGCAATTTCTCAAGGAATTGGAAGACGAAGGTCGCGAAGTCCTCCGCATCTCTGCTAAAACTGGAATGAATTTGGATCTTTTACGGGAAGCCATCTTTCGAAAATTAGATTTAATCCGAATTTACCTCAAACCAAAGGGGGCTAAAGCCGACCTGATTGAACCTTTAGTGATCCCGCGCGATTCAACCATACGAGAGGTGGCTAGCAAAATCCACCGTGATTTTATCGAAAGGTTTCGATATGCCTTCGTTCAACACGCTACTAAGAACGAAGAAGATAAATTGCCTAGGGTCCAACACAGAAAATGGAAAGTCGGATTAGACTACATCCTTAAAGATTTTGATGTGCTCCAAATCAATATCTAATTTCCGATTATAAGCTCCCCAAAAAGGAGTTGCTCTTGACGCCTCGCCTTCCGGCTCGGCTTATGATTGAGGCCAAAAAAAATAGATGAAAAGGAATGAAACGGGAAAATAAAAAATAAATAATCTAGAGTAGAATTCTCTAATTACAGACAATAATTGCGTAGTATTTATCATTAAGTTTTCGGACAATTTGAGGTTGGCTTTTTTTTGAAATAAATACACTTATATTATAAAAATTTAATAAAAATATTATAAAAATAAGATTTTTTATCACATATTATTACCATTTAAAAATTGAAGGAAGAATATTAAATGAAAAAATCATCAAAAGAAGTGCTTTATACCGTTACTATCTTAGGAATGCTGCTGATGCTAACCATCAGTAGTGGTATGTTCGTGAGTTCAACTCCTAAATCCGTGCAAAATCGAGACGCTAGTCCGATAATCCTCTACACGGCAGCAGAGAACAATGCATTACGATGGAACACTACGTGGGGTGGCGCTGGTGGTGATTATGGCTATGGCGTGGCGGTCGATGCCAGCGGCTCCATTTACTGTGTCGGAGAGACTTACAGTTTTGGGGCGGGTGACACTGATTTCGCGCTGGTCAAGTTTGCCCCGGCTGGGACAAAATACTGGAACATCACGTGGGGTGGCGCTAATTACGATACTGGCTATAGCGTGGCGGTCGATGCCAACGGCTCCATTTACTGCTTCGGGTATACTAACAATTTTGGGGCGGGTAACTATGATTTTGCGCTGGTCAAGTTTGCCCCGAATGGCACCAAACTCTGGAACACTACATGGGGTGGCGTTGGTCCCGAATATGGCTATGGCGTGGCGGTCGATGCCAACGGTTCCATTTACTGTGTCGGGACTACCCTCAGTTTTGGGGCGGGTGCCTTTGATTTGGCGTTGGTCAAGTTTGCCCCGAGTGGCACCAAACTCTGGAACCGCACGTGGGGCGGCGCCAGTGATGATGAACTAGGCTATGGCATAGCGGTCGATGCGGCGGGGAACCTCTACTGTGTCGGAGAAACTAAGAGTTTTGGGGCGGGTGAATCTGATTTGGCGCTGGTCATGTATGATTCAAATGGCACGAAACAGTGGAACATTACGTGGGGCGGCGCTAGTGATGATGTAGGCTGGGGCGTGGCGGTGGATATTAATGGCTCTACCTACTGTGTCGGAGAAACTTTCAGTTTTGGGGCGGGTTATAGCGATTTCGCGCTGGTCAAGTTTAACCACAATGGCATACAACTCTGGAACCACACATGGGGCGGCGCGGGTACTGTTGATGTTGGTCAGGGTATAACGATGGATGCCCACGGCTATGTCTACTACATCGGGCGGACTAGCAGTTATGATGTGGAGAACGATGATTTCGCACTGTTCAAGCTTACCCCGTCTGGCATATACCTCTGGAACATTACATGGGGCGGCGCTAGTGATGATGTAGGCTACGGCGTGGCGGTCGATGCCAGCGGCTCCATTTACTGTATTGGGACTACCAATAGTTTTGGGGCGGGCAATGGTGATTTGGCGCTGGTCAAGTTTGGCTATCAACCAGGAGAGCCCGGAGGGATTCCAGGATTTGAATTCGTATATCTCTTACTCGGCTTGCTTGCGCTTCTCTATCTCGTTCAACGGAGAAAGATCTATCGAACGACTCCCTAATCCTCTTTTTTTTTCTTTGTATTGAGACGAATCATTTCACGTCGTAGCAATCCTAACTTCAATATTGAATTAAGGAAAATATAAATCAGGAAGAGTAAAAAAGATTGGGTTTTAATAAATTTTACATTTTTTAGTCTCTCAAAGGAATCCCGACACTAATCGCTTGCTTTGATAGATTCCATTATAGTAAAAATAACTTTCTTATAGTGGATCAAAAAGAGGGTAAACTCCATAATATCTTATAAATAAGACAATGAACTCACGGTTATAGCCCTAAACTTTATAAACTTGCATTTCTTATAGTTAAATTATGTTAAAAACAATTAATATGGATTATGGAGTAGATCTGGAACATATTTTTCCTTTAAAAAACGATTTTTCCCAGTAATAAACTCTGGGAATAAAAAAAAGGAATGAAATTGCTTTTAATTTCGATTATTTCGCGGATCGCCATTTCTGAATATAGTAGAAAGTCGTCAATCCAATAGCCACAAGGCCAAGAAGGAGCCCTATAAAAGCTAAATCGACGAGGGCTAATTCAGTTTCGTTAGACAAAGCCTCTACAGCAAATCCAAGTGGAATACCAGATATTCCTAAGAGGATTAAGCTCCCACATCCGATTATCAACGATAGAAACGACCAGAGTTCATCCTTCTCGCCGGCCTGCCACTCCTTGAATCGATAGAAACCCCGTACGGCAAGAAAACCACCTAGCACAAACGAAACTACCCCTATGACCCCCAAAACTATAAAAATATCCATGTTTAATCCCATTAAGCCTTCGCCTCCTTTTTCAGCCAAGTGTCTCGAATAAAGAAGAAGATTTGCATTCCGCCAGCAACACAAGCCATCACCAAGAAGACAACTTCCAGCCCTATGAACGCCTCATCCGTTATAACTTTGTATAGTGACAAATAGCCGATATCAATAATAAAGATTGCGCCTGCTGCAATTGAATAGACTATGAACTTGAATAAATATTTCTCATCACCTTTTCGCCAAAGTAGGAAGGTAAACACCGCTTGTACCACAAATAGGCCCGCCGCTATCAGACTAAGCGTGACTAATCCGCCATCATTTTTTAACCAGTCTAAGAGTTCGTATTGCATTTTTTTCAGCTCATTTTTTTTTCGATTTATCTCATTTTTCTCAGTTCACATTGTCCTTCAAAACTTAATAAAGATATTATTAAAGATTCTCAAAAAGTTTATAGAAATACGGTTATAACCAGTTATTTATACAAA
>Ga0315291_10001737_pt1 | contig 28905 bp, 23 predicted proteins | sample YL17G12_20_MG_FD_203070 | JGI IMG/M metagenome (GOLD analysis project Ga0315291, IMG submission 203070) | Sediment microbial communities from Yellowstone Lake, YNP, Wyoming, USA - YL17G12_20 | ecosystem: Environmental > Aquatic > Freshwater > Lake > Sediment | place: USA: Wyoming | collected...
GGCCCCCCACCGTGCCGGTTCAAGTCCGGCCCTAGGCACCATGACTATAAAGGGCTTGCGGGAGATGGCAGGTTTAAGACGCAAGCCCTTTTTTCTTGTCTCAACCCGTCCAGTCCCCACTTAGTCCCCACACCCTGCCTTACCCTTCGCCGGTAGGATTAATGCCTTGTAGGGCCTCTCCTGTGGTCTGTAGCGGCATACAACGTGGTTTAAACGAGTCCTGGTGCCGTCCTTGTAAGTATATCCTCATTCTCCCTTGCCTGAGCCTTTACTCTCTCCACAATTTCGGGATGTTTGGAGATGGCCTTGGCTGTCTTTGCTCTGTTCTTCCTGATATCAAAGGGCGGGACAGCCCTCTCTTTGGTCTTGGGTTTTAGCCCTCTCTCGTTTCGAAGGCTTCTTCCTGAAATCCACGAGGGGCCAATTTGGCAAAGCATGCTCGATTGCAATTAGTAATCGATAGGTGGCCATCATCCTTTGACTTAAAGTTTTGATGTGTCTTTCAAATCGAAACCTTTTGGCAGGTGCGGACAGTGGCACGATATCCGCAGTTTAAAGTTTTAAATTCTTCATCGCCACCTTACTTGTTTCTTTCTGGTTATCAATTTGAATAAACTCGGCATTTTTTATCAGAATAAATCCTGGCTTCATACCTCATTTATTAAATTTCAGAGGAGTAAACAGAGTTAATTTTTAACGACAGTTACATTATGGTTACATTGCCCGAAAAATAAAGGAAGATCAGGGAATTAAAAAGCCATATGGGATCTCTAGTCCTTTGTGTTGTAACCTACAACCTCCCCCCTAAACTCTTCCTTCCTCCTGCCATAATATCTATATTAGGATATTTAGCCACTAAATTTATTTTCCTACAAATGCTTAACGCAGGAGAATTGTTAAATTGAGCCGTCAATGCGTTCTTCGTCAACCTTTTTCACCAGAAGTATGAAAAACGCAGCAAGGATGGCAAGCAGAACTGCAAGATAAAAGGCCATTTGATAAGAATCGGTCTTGTCGTATATTCTCCCCCCGATGAGATGAGCCAAGATTGCTCCTGCTCCGTAGAAAGGGGTCCACGCACCGATCACTGTGCCAATCACTTCCTTCCTGAAATAATCTCCCGCGCATGCACTGTACATTGGCCAGACGGCTCCAGTAAACACACCATGGACAACAATACTTATTAAAAGAATTGGTAATTCTTTTACTGATGCAATCAATCCTAGTGTCCCCAATGCAATAAATAAATTAGAACCTGCAATGGTCATCTTACGACCGATACGGTCCGAAATCATAGGGATTGTAAGGACTCCTACGACCTGGCTTAGGCCACGAATTGTAACCAAGAAGGAAGCTTTATTGAAGTTGAACCCGAGCTCTATGTTGGCGTAATCAACCATAAAAGTAGTTACTATATAGTTGGCACATGCTATAAATAAATAAGAAACCCCTATAATCCAAAATTGGAATGAACGGAAAACCTTGCCATATCGGTTTTCTTTGAGCAAGTTTTTCCTACTCGAGTCCTCAGTAAGTTTATATCCTTCCCCGCCCCATGGAGATATCTGAAGTTCATCCGGTCTACTTCTAAGAAAAATTAAATTGATCAGGGCCATTACCAGAGCCCAGATTCCTAACACATACCAACAGAAACGCCAGGAAAAAGACCCGACCAGCGCCGGAAATAGCAATCCCATAGCTGCAACGCTAAGTCCAAAACCGGTAGAGAGAAACCCCAAAGCCATACCTCGTCTCGTCGGGGTGAACCATCTCTGAACAACAGTGACCACGGATGCCCACATAGCAGAAGCCCCTGCCCCTGCTAACCCAAAAAAGACACATGCAGTCCAGACCTCGTTCACCGTTCCCATAAGGAAAGCCCCCATTCCGAGGATAATGCAAAACAGGGTGATAATCTTCCTTGCGCCAAAGCGATCAGTGAGGTTTCCAGTAAAAGGTGTCATAAAGATGTATACTAGAAAATAGGAGTTAAGTATGGCACCGGCCGCAGTCCGGTTCATATGGAGCGCCGGAATCATCACAGGAAGGAGAATTCCAAATCCAAGACGTATACTATAACTAACAAAAACATCAACGAAACAGACTCCCAAGATAATCCATGCCCAGTGAAATCTCCCCTTAGACATGGTTACTGCCTTTCTTCCAAGCGAAAATAATAATCCTCATATGGGTAGTCCAGCCTGCTATAAACTTTAACTTTATGCTCAAAAAGTCTGGCATTACTTTCCTCTTTAAAACCAATGCCATGTTCGTTAAACACTTTAATTACTTCTCCGATATATGGCGGGCATCCCTTCAGCCGCACTCCTCCCTTTACTTGCTCGCTATTGCGATTAGCCGCATAGTTGCAGTCCCCCATGAAAAAGGTCGTCCTGGCTTTGCCACTAGGCTTTATGCCTTTCCCCGATAATATCTCGATGTTATCATAGGGTTCTCCCGTATATGCAGCCAAGAGCATCATTAACACAGCGGGAAATACCTTTGAACATCCGGTGCACAAACTCTGACCTGGATCTCGCATTTGGACACCTTCGATGCCTTGCTTAACAAAGATCTCTGGGACTAACCCATCTTCTGACCATGGTGTTTTATATTCCAAATGAAGAGTATATTCAGACGGCCTCAATCCCTTCATCTCAATCCCTTCAGTATCAAGGCTTCTCCCATAGAGTTTTGCAAAGTCACGCAAATGCGCAACTTCAGATGGTTGAAAGCCCATTAAGCTCGCACCAATACAATCAACAGAAAACATATCCCGACTCGCTAGAAGTAGGTTAGGCCTATGAGCATGCCCAATGTACATGGGACCTCTCTCTAATGCGTACAGACCATCTACTACTACCAATTGCGGATAGAGTTTGGCTCCCAGGTATACCAAATACTCGTCTATAGAGTGGTCAATGTTATGACATTTTTTCTTCGAATTCTGGCTTAAGCATCCTTTGAGGTTTTTGAACCCCAAGCTAATCTTGGTTATAGAATGCGTCTTCAAAACGGGTACATTAACCAAATATTCTGCATCGAGAATCCGTTTGGAAATCTGTAATACAAAGGGGCCAAGCTTTGTCTTTACATACTTCTCATTATTCAGGTCACTCAGTGTAACTCCATACTTTTTCGTCAGGTAATGGTAGTTGAGCCGGTCATAAATGATATGAGTTGCCGAACCCATTTCCTCCTGAATGGCAGTTCCTTCGGTGATTGTGATGTCAGAAACCCCGTAGTGTTTCAACGCTCGAACAACCCCCTCAATTACCACACTTGTAGTCAGAACTCCAAAGGGGGGAAACTTGTACTTGTCTGTCCAACTCACAAGGTTTGGCTTGATAACAACCTTCATACTCGAATCTAAGTCCTTAAATCCATTACACAATTCTATGACTTCAGCCACAACGTCTTGGTTGGATCGCCATTTGACAAGTGCCACTGGAGCTTCAGGATCAATATTATGGAGTCCTGTTCCTTTGTTCACGTCTTCCCTCCCTGTAGTTAGCCCTCAGCCAAATTCTAAACCAAATATTTTAATGTATTATATGCTTTATTCATGATTGAAATCGATCATCACAACAAACCTTACTCCATATTTATATGGTGCGTGCTACCTCGTAGGCATCCCATATCGCACCCATTATATTTCGGGTTTCTCTCGCATCCCCTATCAAATAAAGGTTTGATGTCTTACCAACCAAGGTTTCATAAAGTTGCCGATCAGGGGTTAAGCCTATTGATAACACAATTGTATCAGCATGGAGAGCCGTCTTTTTTGAGTCTCTTTTTATCAAATGCCCACCTTCATCAGTGACTTCCATCAGCCGTGTACCGGTCATAACTCTCACGTTACTGACCTTAATCATATCTAACACCATCTGTCTATTCGCATAGGGGATAGGGATGCTTCCGATCATCAAGTCATCGAGCATTTCTATAATAGTTACTTTCCTTTTTTGCTCAGCCAACCAAATGGCTGTTTCGCAACCTATCAACCCACCTCCCACAACTATAACTTCTTCACCAAGCTGTTTTCTTCCCAACAGAACTTCAGGTGCTGTAACAACCAGTTCTTTCTTTATCCCAGGAATAGATGGAATAACTGGTTTTGCTCCAGTAGCAATAATTACCAAATCAGCTCTCTCACGATTAATTAGGTCCAAAGTGACCTCATATTTCAATTTTACCTCCACACCAAGATCCTGTATTTCTAATTTATACCATTCTAATAAACTCTGAAGGTCTTTTTTGAAAACAGGCACTCCGGCTGGAATCAAGTGCCCTCCGAGTACATTGGTTTTCTCGCAGAGAGTAACTTGATGTCCACGGAGAACAGCAACTCTTGCAGCTTCCAAACCAGCAATACCGCCTCCTACTATGATTATTTTTTTATGCTTGTCAGCACTCTTTAGGGCATAGGCTCTTTCACGTCCAGTCATGGGATTAACAGTACATGAGATGGGTCTGCCTGAGAAAATCCTACCCAAACAACCATCATGGTCACCAATACAAGGGCGAATCTTTTCCGCTTGTCCTTGTTCAATCTTTCGAACCCAGAAAGCGTCACTAAGCAAGCCGCGACCCAAGGCGATCATGTCAGCTTTTCCCTCTTCAAGCATTTTTTCTGCAAGCTCAGGCTTGTCAAGTCTCCCAACGGCGATCACCGGGATGCTAACGACTTTTTTAACTTCCGCCGCCATATCCGCCATGCATCCATGCTTCTGATACGTCGGCGGATGTGCCCAATACCAACTGTCATAACAACCCGCATCCACGTGAAGCGCATCAAAGCCTGCTGACTCAAGTAATTGTGCCATTTGGAGACCCTCTTGAATGTCCCTGCCGGCTTCGACATAATTTTCACCTGGTAACGCTCCCATATTCAGTCCCTTAATATAGTGTTTTAATCCGAACCTATATTGAACATGGAAGTCTCTACTTATCTTCTCTTTGATTTCATTGAGGACTTCTATTGGGAATCTAAGTCTCCCAGCCAAGTCGCCACCATACTTATCAGTTCTTTTATTCCAAATACTTGTTGTGAATTGGTCAAATAGATAACCCTCATGACCATGTAGCTCTATGCCATCAATTCCAGCAGATGCCAGGATCTGTGCGACAATTCCAAAGGATTTAGCTAACTTCTCGACTTCTGCAGTTTTGAGTTCTCTACAGGTTATTTCCGGCTTCCAATAGTACGGAACTGCGGAGGCTGATACTGGCTGACCGCTCAGTCTCCGTGGAGTTATTACCCGGCCAAAGCCTGCTGTGAGTTGTATAAATATTTTTGTTCCGAGAGCATGTACTGTCTCGGCCAGCTCTGCAAACGGTGACATTGCCTCCGGCGAGATGAAAAGTGGAATGCCTTTAAAGTGTTCAATATCGTTTTCCACTTTAAATAAACTAGTAATGATTAATCCGACACCTCCACGTGCTCTCTCAATATAATAGTCTATTGCCCTTTGTCCTAAACTTCCGTCTGGGTTTAACAAACCCACAATCCCCATGGGTGCCATTGCAATCCGGTTTTTGATCTCAACCCTGCCAATCTTTATTGGCTCCAATATTTTTCTTAAATTATCGGACATGTTTAAACCCTCCTGAGTCTTAATTCTTACCCATTTCACTAAACAATGTTTCAGTTTTTGAATTTTTTGAAAGTGCTATTATTCGAGTGATTTTATCAAACGTTTGGGGCATTAGTCTTTATGCAACCAAAAGGGAGGGAGTGTTTATAGAATCAACCCTGGATATTTTATTAAGCGCTACCGTCGGATGAACTCCTAAACTAATCCTATTTTTCTTTAAATTCATTCTTTTATATACAGTTAATAACCGTTTAGCAATTGCCAGATCCTTTAATATGCCCCCTTACCAATTAATCGATACCATTCTCTTAAACCTATTTCTGTAGCATTTTTTTGAGCTTGGTCTTCTCGATTTTATTTATGGCGTTACGGGGCATCACATCGATAATCTCAAGTCGTTCGGGAAGCTTGTAAATTGCTATGTCCTTCTCTTTCAGATAACTAATGATCTCTTCCAACGTAATGGTTTCTCCAGGCTTTGGAGTAACAACAACACAGAGCCTTTCGCCGAGGCGCTCATCAGGATATCCAATCGCCGCCACTTCAAGAATCTTCGGATGGCTTCCCACCAGATTCTCAATTTCCACAGGACTAATGTTTTGTCCTCCCCGAATGATAAGGTCTTTATATCGACCCTGAAAGAGGAACTTGTCCATTTTCTCACCTTCTATAGAAAACAGATCTCCGGTGCAATAGTATCCGTGTTCGTCAAAAACCTTTGCTGTCAGATCGGGTCTTTTCCAATAGCCTGCAAACACGACAGGGCTTCTATATCGAAGCTCTCCCACAACTCCTCGCTCGCTAATTGTTTCCCCTGTTTCTGGATTCACCAACTTTGTTTGTGTGGATTGTATCATGACTCTTCTCGCAAAGGCGTCTTGTATCTTCTCAAGGTTCTTCCATTCGACCCCCTCCGCCCCCCACCTTGGAAAGTATATCGCTCGATCCTCTGGGTCAGGAAAAAATACTGGAGAAGAAAGTAATGCAAATCCTTCATTGGCAGCAAATTCGTTCACAATGTCTATCCCGTAGACGTCCCGATATTTCCTTGCTATCCAAGGTGAAAGAGGTGAGCCTCCGGTGGCAAGAACCTTGAGGGTACTTTTATCCAACTCCCTCCACTGAGGTAACCTGTCAAGCATAACCAATATGGCCGGAGGGGCCATCGTAAAGTATACTTTTTCTCCCGTAATTTGCCTGAGGTAAATATCCGCGTCAAAGGGTTGATGCAAAACTAGTTTACCTGCATTAATCACCCATGGCATAAATGCAGCACCTATTCCAGCCATATTGATCAAAGGAAAACTGGCAAGAATGGTACAACGCGGAGGTAACTCACAAAGTACCGGATTATGCAAGCCCGTCATCCGCCAATGGTTGTGGCTACGTGGAATCCCCTTTGGCTCCGCCTCGGTTCCAGACGTCCAGCAAAGGGAGAAAACTTCATTTGGCCCTGATTGCCTTCCTTCAAGATAGTCCCTGGGATATTTCTCTTCTAAAGGGGTGCTAATTATTTTCTCAAAATTAAGGATACCATTAGGAATTTCTTCATCTTCGCCTATTCCTATTACTATCCTGAGCTTTGGATGCTTCTCACTAAGCTTTCTTATCATCTCAATGTATTTGAATCTGTTGAATGTGATTGCCGTGACATAAGCCACAGGCTCACATAGTTCTAAAACATAACCTACTTCATAGGATCGATATTGGATGCCCAATGGGGTTATAATTGCTCCAATACGCGAAGCAGCCAAATAGGCTAATACCAACTCAACGATATTAGGGAGTTGAATCGCAATGATATCGTCTTTCTTAATTCCTAACTCTACAAATTTTATAGCAAGTCTATCTACGGCTTTAATTAACTGAGCATAAGTAAACCTTTTAGGTTCTCTCCCCACCAATTCCTTGCGATTATAAGAATCTATCAAAGCTTCTTCTTCGGGTGTTTCGCCAGCGTTTCTATACACTAAGTCAATGATGGTCTCATTGCCCCAATATCCTTTTCCTGTGTACTCCCTAATTTGTTCTTCAGGGACAAGCAACATAGGAATCTCCTTTTTCTATGGTGCTCCAGACTCGCTTGCAGAGATGTGTAATCATTACATTATTCTCCGAAAATTCCATCCTCCCAAGCGATAGCTTTCTGCCCATATTCTATCTGTGATAATCTGGCAAAATTTCATTGACGTATGAATGGCCAGTCATTCCTTCTGTACAAAAAAGAGCCGAGTGTACAGCTGCATCCATGCCAGCACCCCAAACTTTAGAGCCATACCCATCACCCGCAAAGAACAGTCCTTTCAAGTTTGGATGGACAGTTCCAGGGCGGGATTCGTTACTGGGTGGCCAATCACCATAACCCCTATCAGAGCAAAGCCAAAGCTCAAATTTTTGATTTACCTCCATAGTTGGGAAGGCATTGTAAAAAACTTGCCTAGCTTTCCTGATAACTTTTTCAACTTTATTTCTATCATGCATTTCGTGTTCTAAAAGAGCAATGGACAGCCCTAAGCTATGTTCCCCTTTCTCCACGGGCGCTAGGCTTGGCTGCCAATTACTCTTACTGGTTGAAATAACGTCGACATCGCCAATAAACCCTTCTTCAGATTTAAGAATGGCAGGTGCTAGCATCCAGCTTGTTGGTACGACACCAGCATCAACAAGAATGTTGCTTTTTAGCCCATAGAAGGCAGTGAGCATGCCTGTGCTGAAAAAATCCTTCTCTAAATGGTCAACGAAGTCTACAGGGAAATGTTCCTTAGGAATTACTTTGAACATGTCTCTGGTAGGTAGAGTACATACCACTTGTTCAGATTTAATAATGTCAGTCCCTTTTGGGGTTTCGATTTCAACCCCAATAGCGTTATTCCCTTTGAAGAGAACCTGTTTGGCTCTTCTGCCTAATAGAATCTCCCCATCGTTCTCATTAACCACCTCAGCAAGGCGCACCGCTATGTACCCAAATCCAGCATCCGGCATGATCCCTGTAGCTCCTCCAGTAAGAAGGTTAACACCCATCTTGGCTGCTGCTTGCATAAAACCCACAAAGTCGCGCATAGCGATATTAGAAGGCTCTCCAGAGACCATATGGATAGAAGCTACGGCTGCTATGTATTCATAGACTTTACGATCTTGTGTCCGTTCCTTCATCCATTGATCTAATGACATTTCTCCCCATTCTGCCGATTTCTTCTCATCAGCCGTGGCCATTTCACGTAACATACTTTTAACAGTCTTATTTTGCTCTTCGTTCATCCAGCCGTAAGGTTCCCCCTTCCCAATCTGATATTTAGCCTTCCCGTTGGACTCGATTACGAGGAAACCTTTATTGCCAACCATGGTTACATGTTTGCCCAAATAAGCCAATAAGTAAGCCATTCTCCCATTGTTCCCCCAAAAGGTGACAGTACCCCCACATTCCCAGCCATAACCGTCGAGAAGCTTTTTTTCTAATATAGTAGGGAGATCTGGATTAGTACTATGTACCCAGGAATAAACAGAGGCAAGAGCCTTTCTGAATCCTTTATCGTCCAACTCTTGGCCCATATGGGTCACAATTTTGTTGCCTCTACCTCTAAACGAAAGCATCCTACCTCCCAAGTAATTTTCTTTCTCCACAACGAGTACCCTTTTTTTCTCTTGTTTGGCCATCAATCCGGCCACGCTTAGACCAGCCAAACCAGCGCCGATTATGACAACATCATAATGCTTATCAGACATATTGCTAACCTCCTCTAGTCTATCTGGTTTTTCTTTTGTTCAACCGAGTCCAAACATCCGTTTTAAAGTTTTATAGATAATTTAGGGAAAAGTATCTCAAAAGACTCACCTTTTGTGAAATCGATTCTCTCCTTTATATAATTAAATATTCTTTCCGTCTATCAAAAATGTGTCATATCCCGCTATACGAATCTCCTCCTACCTTTACGCTCTCACAAACCGATGGTCCAGTGTAACATCTTCAGAGGTAATCCCTTTCTTTAAACTATTACACTTGCTCAAGAACCCTGAAGACTCGGGTGAACGACAACTTATTTACCCAAATCAGCTCATTCAAGGAGAACAAACTCTAATTTCTCAATACGACATCCTAGTGTTTATCGGACCGGAAGGCCCAGATTAAAAGATTGGGCCCATCCATCCAATATTGACTTTCACCTACTTCTCTCCGAGTTCGGCTAATTCTTTTGGATAAGGAGCTCCGCTGGCGACACGAATCTTTCCATTATCAATCGCCAAAACAAATGTCGGCATACCATAGGCCCGTCCACCTTTGGTAAATCCTTCATACTTCAATACTGATTCTTTAATGGCTTGACTCGCCATCGCCCTTACCTTATACACGTCTGTCACAGTGCCCGCCAATTCTATTGCTTTGGTAGTATAATAAATCCAGTTGTATCCGTAACACCCCGTCGCCGAGAGGTATTCCCCCGGCCATCTTTTGAGATATTTGTTTCTATAATTGAGGATGTCTTCAGGAGCACCAGGGACAACCATACTTGACAATGTGGAATACGAACCTACAAAAAGCGTTCCTTCAAGGTTCTCAATTCCGACCGCATCAATGGTTTTTTGCTTGACATGTTCGCAATATAAGAGTTTTGCAGTAATACCAGCCTCACGAGCTTGCTTCGTAATCCTGATTCCAGGCTCCTCCAACGCTACAATGTACATACAATCAGGTTTATAACCCTTTAGTTTTGTTAAGACTGGCATGAAATCTACGTCAGCAGCACTTTTAACATATTCAACAGCAAGTACCTTCCCGCCGAGTTGGGCGAAAGTGCGCGTGATCACCTCGGTGTGTTCTTTTCCAAAATCCGAATCATCGGCGATAACACACAAATTTTTCAATCCACGTTTTATCGCTTCTTTTACCACTGGCGGATCGTAACCGTTCGGCCTCACCACCTGGTTTAACACCAGTTTATTTCCTTCCTGATTGAGTGTCTCGGAGGGACTGATGATATCAAGAAGGACTTTATCCTTTTCGTTATATGGCATTATTGCTTTTCCGGTTACTGTGCCCATATCATGAATAAAGCGAGCCCCGTTCAAATCCACCAATCTCCTATATCCCGCCACTGTATCTGCCGGCTTGTATTTACTATCCACATGGATCACTTCTATAAGGTAGCGCTCACCTCCAACATTTATACCTCCTTTCGCATTGATCTCCTCAATGGCTATTGTCATTGCTCTTTTTGAATCTGCCCCATAGAGAGAAACTCCTCCAGAAAAAGCGTTTAAGTGACCAAGATTTAATGTCTTTTGAGCTAATGCGTGATTAGCTTGGCCAGAAACCAATCCTACTGCAAGCATCGCTAACAACCCAAAATATTTTTTCATAAATCATCCCTCCCTGGTTAATGAAAATATGTAAGAATTTATATTACCTCGCCTCGTGCCAAAAAAGATCCTGATTTGTTGCTTTTTCACCCCCCTTCTTCCTGCCCCTTACATACATAAAGGGGTGTTCAAGAATAATTCTCCCCGGAAAGCTTCTAACAACAAGAACCATCCCTCTTGACTTCCGCACTTCCACTATCACTTTTCCAAAATACACCTTGGTGAATCCAAGACAAGATTTTCTTTCCTAGAAATCATATTCCCAAATAAGCCTTTTTAACAAGTTCGTGGCACCTCAGCTCTTCACTCGTCCCATATAAAGTAATCCTTCCTAATTCCATAACGTATCCTCTGCCAGCAATTTCCAATGATTTTGAAGCATTCTGCTCTACCAACATAATGGTTAGACCTTCGCTACGGAGCACCCCGATGGTTTCGAAGATATGGCTCACCACCATGGGAGCTAGTCCTAAAGAAGGTTCATCCATTAACAATAATCTTGGCACTCCCATCAAAGCTCTTCCTATCGCCAGCATTTGGCGCTCTCCACCACTTAGCGACCCAGCCTTCTGCGTTTTCCTAATTTCCAGTTGCGGAAATAAGCTCACTACCCTATCATAGGCACTCTTGACCCCAAACCGATCTTTTAGAAAAATGGTGCCCATCATAAGATTTTTCATAACCGACATCTCTGGAAAGCATCCCCCCCCTTCCGGACAAATGGAGATGCCTTTTTTGATTACCTCGTAGTTCGGTAATTTTTCAATCCCTTGTCCATCAAATTCGATCACACCACTCTGGGGCTTTATCAAACCAACTATTGTTTTTATCAAAGTCGTCTTACCGGCTCCATTTGCTCCCAGAATGGTGACTCCTTCCCCCGCTTCCACACCCAACGACACCTTCCTTAAGGCCTGGAATGCTCCATATCCCGCAATAAGATCTGTTACATTAAGCAGCATATTCCTCTCCCAAATAAGCCTTAATAGCTGCTTTATCGTGTCTCACTTCTTGGGGTGTACCCTCCGCGATTTTAGTACCATAATTGAGCACCACAATCCTATCGCATAATTCCATAACCATTTTCATCTTGTGTTCAATAAGGCATACGGTGATACCTTTATTCAAAATTTTCCGAATAATATCCATGAGATGATTAATTTCCTCTATATTGATGCCCCCCGTGGGCTCATCCAAAAGCAGTAACTTTGGTTCTGTCGCTATCGCAATACCAATGGCAAGTCTCTTCTGTTCTTCTTGCCCCAATTCTCCTGCAAGACTGCCAGCTTTTTTTTCAAGATCCACAAATCTGATTAGTTCCTCGCAACGTTTAAGCCACTCCCGTTCTTCCCTCTTCATCTTTCTTCTGCTCATGAGTGCATTCCATACGCTATGGTTTGTCTTTGGAATCAAACCCACCATTATATTATTGAAGGCTGTTTGATCCATAAAGATCCTTGTCGTCTGAAATGTCCTACCAATTCCCCGCTGGGTAATTACATGAGTTGGTAAACCGGTAACGAGGTTTCCCTTAAAAAGGACTTTGCCATTCGTAGGAGATAGAACACCCGTCAATAAATTGAAAAGCGTTGACTTCCCAGAACCGTTAGGACCGATAATGCCTAAGATTTCACCATCATTGATGTCAAAGCTAAGATTATTTATTGCGACCAGCCCACCAAATTCTTTTACCAGATTCCTAACTTCAAGCAACATACTTTTCCCCACTTTGAAAAAGCTTCTTCCATAGATATGTGAACCCTCCAGCAATGCCTTGGGGCATAAAGATAATGAGGATAATTAGAGCTAATCCATTGATAAAGAGGCGGATCTCCACTAATGCTTGTAGAAACTCAGATATCAAAATCATGATGGCAGGTCCAATGATAGTACCAACCACAGTACCAATACCCCCAACACTCAGATAAACTAAAGCATCGAACCCCACGTGGAAGCTGGCATCATGAGGGGTAAGGATACCAACATAAGAAGCATATAAGACACCCCCAAGGCCTGCTAATATGCTGCTCACCACGAAAGTCTGGACCTTTATCCACATTGTATTAATTCCCACGGATTGGCAAAGGTCCTCATCTTTCTTAATTGCGACAAGACATCTTCCGAATTGTGAATTCTTTATGAAATACATGATCAACCAGAACACCAATAGAAAGAAAAGAATGAGATAGTATTGTGACATTTTAGAACTGAAGTCACTGGCAAAAAATAGCCAAGGAATACCCCTAGGGCCAGGAATACCAGTTAAACCATTCACTCCCTCGGTTAGGCTGGAAAGGTTCTCAATGATGGCTACAAGAATAATGTTAAAGCCCAATGTTACGATAACAAAATAAGGTCCCTTAAGTCTCAGGGAAGGTATCCCTATCAACAGTCCAATAATCCCTGTCGCCACGCCAGCAATTGGGAAAGCCAACCAGAAATCTATGCTCAGTTTTGTAGCGAGAACCCCATAAGTATACGCCCCGATGCCGAACAATCCTCCGTGAGCCAGTGAGAGTTGTCCTCCATATCCAAAAATGATATTCAAACTGAGACAGAGCATAGCCCATAGGAGTATCAAAATCGCCACGTGCAATACGAAACCCGTCGTGGAAATTAAGGGAATGATGATCAGAAAAAATACACCCACAATACTAAAAAGAATTTTGGGAGACAAAGATACTCGAGACACTATCCCCTCCCTCCTAATATGCCTTTAGGTCTAAAAAGAAGCACAGCAATCATAATCCCAAAAATGGCTATATCGCTGATAACGGCAGAGAGATATTGCGTTGAAAATACTTGAGTCCCTGCCATGATAAACGACCCCAGGATTGCTCCTGTAAGGTTACCCATTCCACCAAAAATGACTGCGGCAAAAGCGATCAATAAGGGGATCATCGCCATAGCTGGGTAGACATAGCTAACAGGAGCCATCAGTGCGCCGGCTACACCTGCTAATCCAGTGCTTATCACAAAGGCAAGTGAGGACATTCGATTTACATTTACCCCGACCATGAGCGCAAGTTCCCTGTTCTGGGACATTGCATCTAAACTCATACCTGTTTTTGTTCTCTTGATAAAAAATTGCAAAATAATCATAACTAAAACCGTACCCAAAATAACTAATAACCGCTGCCCCGTGATTGTAACACCGTAAAAATCCACTATTTTCTTCCAGGGTGGTCTCACTTCCTTATAGTCTGCTCCAAAAAAAATAACGATCAGACCCTCAATCGCCATCAAAACTCCTAAAGCGATGACAAAGGAATTAACATGAGGTGCATCGCGCACCGGTCGAAAGCACAGCCTCTCAATGATTAACCCCACAGCGCCCATGACGATAACCGTTGCCATAAAAACAAACCAATAATTGATCCTCAGTATGGATCCCAAAAAGAAAACCACATATGCCCCTGCCATATATAGATTGCCTTGAGCAAAATTCGGGACATGCATAATTCCATAAACTAAAGAAAGCCCCGAAGCCACAAGGCAATATATACTCCCCAGAACTAATGCATTAAGTATCTGCTGAAATAACTCCGCCATATCTCCTCTGCCACACCTTCTTCAGTGTTTTGCTTCTATCGGCCTGCTAAATCCATCCCATCGTTTTATTCGGCACCGAAATCCCTTGGCCCGTGTGTCGGTCAGTTATTCAGTAGGACATTAGACGGTTTTTTGCCTATATCTCTCAGTCCGAAAAAAGATCAGGCTCTATTTCAACGGTCAATCCGTCGCTATTCATCAACCGCTTGGCAAGGCCTTCCGTCTTCGGAAGTTCATACTCAAAGAAATAACGGAAGGCGAAAAACTTGCCGTTATAGAAATTTCCCTCTGCGCCGTTGGGGTGATTTGCCAGGGCCTTCACAATCGTCGTGGCCTGGAGAAGCCATTGCCAGGCCACACAGATGACTCCAAAGAATTCCAAGTAGAGGGTTGCGTCAGCCAAAAAGAGTTCAGCGTTTCCTTTTTTCCCCACCTCCATGAGATGGGCAGTCACTTCTCGAAGTCTTTCTAGGGATTGCCTGAGTTTCTGCCCGTAGGCTTGAAGCTCCTCAGATTTTTCCGCTCGACGAATGGTCCCTTGCACTTCTTCCAGGTAGAGTTTGTAAGCTTTCCCATGGCTCATCATGACTTTTCGACCCAGAAGGTCTAACCCATGGATACCTGTCGTGCCCTCATGGATCGGATGAATCCGTGCGTCCCGATAATATTGTTCAAGAGGATAGTCGTCACAGTAACCCGATCCGCCGAGACATTGTAGGCCTGCACTAATAGAAAGCAAGCCCATTTCGGATGGATAGCTCTTGGCAACCGGAGTTAAGAGGTCTAAGAGAAGCTCGTTCTTTTCTTTTTCTTCTCCGGTGAGAACGCTTGCGAGATCGGCATATTTCGCACATTGTGTCAGCAAACAGAGAGCCCCTTCTACAATGGAACGTTGAAAAAGCAACATGCGCTTCACATCGGGGTGTTCGATGATGGGAACTTGAGGCAGAGTGGGATCCTTGGTTGACAGCCTTCTACCTTGAAGTCGCTTTTTTGAATAGTCTAAGGCAGCGTAATAGGCAGCCGAGGCAATGGCCGCAGCTCCCACCCCTACTTCAACTCGTGCCTCGTTCATCATCTGAAACATATGAAGGAGTCCTCTATTGGGCTCCCCCACCAAGTAGCCGCGGCAGTCGTCGTTGTCCCCGATACTGAGCTGGACGATGGGACATCCTCTGTAGCCCAACTTGTGGAAAATTCCAGAGGTGACCAGATCGTTCGAAACCAATTGGCCTTTCTCGTCCATCCGCTTTTTGGGTACAACGAAAAGAGATACTCCCTTTACCCCGGCAGGTGCACCTTTGATCTTTGCCAGCATGAGATGGACCACATTTTCAACGGCCTCGTGGTCTCCAGCCGATATAAATACTTTTTGACCTTTAATTTTATAGTAATCGTGCTCCGTGGGTTCGGCTTCTGTCGTAATGTCTGACAGTGAACTTCCCGCTTCTGGTTCAGTTAAGGCCATGGTCCCCTGCCACTTTCCAGCAAGCATCTTGGGAAGATAGGTTTTTTTCATCTCCTCCTTTCCAAAGTTTAGAATGAGACGGGCGGCTCCTGAAGTCAAAGCGGGGTATACACTAGAGGAATAATTAGCTGCCGAAAAAATGAATCTGCAACCTATCGTCATCATCCGAGGAAGCTGCTGTCCTCCCCACTCAAAAGGTATGCCAGCACCAATCCAACCCCCTTCACCGCATTCCCCCATAAACTTTCTCACCGAGGAATGAACCTTAATCTGATCCTCGACTAATTCTGGGGGATTCTTGTCCATCTCCTGAAAGATAGGCCAGAGAAGGCCCTCGGCCAGTTCCATAGCTGCTTTTAAAACCATATCGAACAGTTTACCATTGTATTCCTTATAGGTATCGTATCGGGTAAGCGACACGACATCAAAGACCTCATAAAGTAAAAACCTTAAATTCCTTTCACTGAAAAACTTGGATGCCAACTTCGTGTCCTCCTATTTCTCTGAGGAGTAAAATCTAGAGATCGAATGAGGGGCCTAACCCACAAGAGTCCTTTATGGAACGCAATATTTATAACCTTGTCAGTAATGAAATACTATGGGCTGGAAAAATTACCCCGGCTTAAGATTTAACGAACGCTCAAAATCCTTATGCCCTGTTCCTTAATCCCTTTCGAGGATTGCGGCAATCCCTAACCCCCCACCTCCACAGATACACTCGAGACCGTAACGGGCATTTCGTCTGTTCATCTCATAGAGCAACGTTACTAGAACACGCGTTCCTGTACAGGCAATGGGGTGTCCAAGGGAGATCCCGGATCCGTTGACGTTGATCCTCTCATGATCTTCAGGCCCTAGCCCCATCTCCTTCAAATCCGCAAGGACCTGCGCCGCGAATGCCTCTTGAATCTCTATGAGATCCATCTGTTCTAAGGTCAACCCAGCCTTCTCTGGATGCGATCGTAAAAAGGGATCCCCCATATAGAAAGGTCTCCATGTCCACGTGGCATGCCGCCCTTACCGCCTATACCCCATTTTATTTCCCCCGGCACATAGAACTCGGCCGTACTCATACTCTCGGCGCCACCTGCCGCAACAATTTCGGCGTTTCCCGATTGGACAATCATGCTCGCAAAACAAACGACATCCAGCCCTGTGCAGCAGCGTCTATCTAAGGTGATTCCCGGGATAAATTCAGGCCAGCCCGCATGGAGGAGTGCCATACGAGCGATATTGACGTACTCACCGCTCTGATAGGCCTGACCTAATACTACCTGATCGACCCATTCCGGATTCGTTTTCGTCCTACTCAAGGCCTCATTTAAAACAAGCGCAGCAAGATCATAAGCCTTCACATCCCTCAGCATCCCCATGTACCCACCTACTGGGGTTCTTGCAGCACCAATAATTACGACTTCTTCCATATTCCTCCCTCAAACAACCACTCAACTCGAAATGGTTCTCAACTGAGCTGCCTAATCTCCTACATTTCCTCCATATCTAAATACAGCTAATGTACCGAATTGCCTATTTTCATCGAGCATCCCGAAATAAGCTTCGTTATGAATTCCCATCAATCATTATTTGATCAAGTTATCAAATAGAATCGACTTATTTTTCGGAGACTTGTCAATTCCTGCTAAGAACTTTGCCAGTTTCTTATATTTTTGGACATCCGTTATGGATTCTCCATAAATGGAAATCCTTTGAGCTGCCAACGATCCTTCCGCATGTAAAGTTCGGACGTCATTTTCAACTCCCAGAGTATTTCGTATCAATTGAAGCATGCGAAGCCGTTCCTCGGCCGATGTTCCAGCTTTTCCAACTAAATACTTTTGAAGAAGATCACCAATTTCGGGATTGGTCCAATCCTTGTAAGTAGGAGCGGTACTAAGTAGTCCCCCACAAATATCAACGAGTGCCTTAGCACAGCTGTGGAAATTATTAGCATAATGATATTTAGCTATATTCGTAACCACTGGGTTAGGGATGGGGATTCCCTCGTGGACCACGTAGTCAACGCAGGAGGCTTTAGCCAGTGATTTTAGAGTATTCACGAAGATGATAAGATCCGTTATTTTTTCCCTCACGTGTCCGACTTTCTCAATCCCGTTATACTCCGCAATTGCTTGAGCCATACCGAGCATTGCTTCATAAGGAGGAATATGATAGCTCACAGCAGTATGCCTGTGAAGGTAAGCGAAGTTATATACCAGTGTCATCGAATGTTCCCATTCTCCGCACATGAAAACTCTTTCCCAGGGAACAAAAACATCGTTAAATATTATAAGCGAATCTGTATGTCCTCTGATCGGAAGCTCGACTGGAAACTCACTATCTCCCAGACGGTAATGCATTGGATGAGGAATCTGTATCAGCCCTTTCGTATTAGCGGGTGTAGCAAAAGAGAGGGCATAGTCTTTATCAGCTTCGATCATGTTCCTGCATGGAAGTACCAGAATCTCATTGTAGTATGCGGCTCCGGTTATGTGCGCCTTGGCTCCACGAACCACGATACCTTCCTTGTTCTTGTCAACAATCCGTACATAGAAGTCGGGATGTTCCTGCCCGGGGTCTGATGGCCGGAGACTCCGGTCGCCTTTCACGCATGTTATGGCACCCGCCATACTTAGATCCTTCTTAGATAAGTAAGTCCGAAAATTTTCAGCTCTCTCAATATATTCGGGCTTCCCCATCGCTTTCGCTGTTATTTTGACTGCGTTGAGAGCATCCGATGCAATATCTTTACTAAAAGGAACATGGCACAAACCAAGTCTGGTTCCTGTAACCATTAATTCGTGGCGCTTGAGCAGATCCTCGGCATTTTTTGGCGTGTAGTAATATCGGCTGATAGGTTCTCCAGTTTCTTCGTCGTCAACGACTGCAAGGTCCCTATATTCAGGCATCTCCGTCATGGCGTAATCTATTGATGATGTTTCAATGCCCACCTTTAAGATGTCATTTTTTGTGACATCTTCTATTTTCTCACCGTTGACGTAAACTACCCGCCCGTCCCTGATACTCTTTTGATATTCTTCAACCGTTTTCAGAGCCATCTTTTCCTCCCATATGAATACTTCTGTCGTTCAAATTTCCGTTACCTTCCTACCACCTGCCGATGTCAATTGAATGGATAATGAAGTCTCCCATGACTTTTTATCCGGTTAATCTTCCACCATCGATAAAAATTGTCTGCCCTGTCATATAATTTGAAAGATCCGACGCCAAGAAAAGGGCAGCGCCAACCATTTCTTCCGGTTTGGCAAAACGATTTAATGGTATTCTTTTCAAGCGGTCCTTCGTATAGTTTTCGTTTTGTCTGAGTTTCTCGGTCAACCTCGTCTCCACCATACCTGGACCCAATGCATTGACGTTTATATTGTATTTCCCCCACTCCAATGCAAACATCTTGGTCATCATGATAATACCCGCTTTGCTAACGCAATAAACGGCCTGTCCTGGAAACCCAACTACGCCGCCGATTGAGGTCATGTTGATCACCTTTCCCTGTTGCCTTTCGATCATATCTTTACCAACCTCTTGTGTGAAGAAAAAAACTCCTTTCAGATTAGTGTCAATAATTCTATTCCAACCATCTTCTCGAATCTCCTCGATTGGGACAACAAAGGGGCTGGTACCGGCATTGTTTACCAGGATATCTATCTGCCCAAACTCGGCCACCGCCTTTACAATAGTTTTCTTTATATCATTCACCTTACTGACATCGCACACGAGCGGAACTCCTTTTACCCCATGGCCTTTGATTTCCCTGCATGTCTCTTCAATCTCTGGCAATGTTCGACTGACCGCAACGACATTTGCACCAGCTTCTGCAAAGGCCAAGGCGATGCTCTTTCCAATTCCCCGTCCCGCTCCGGTGATCAGCGCAACCTTATTAGATAAGGAAATATTCTTATCATTCATCAACAATCTCTTGAGAGTCCTTCAATAAATATGTCTTTTGCATCCTTCCCGATATGAAGCGCCCTAACGTCTAGGCTGCCTTCGTTCCGTTCCCGCGTCATTGAAACATTACGATGTCTATCCACTGACCGGTTTGGTTGACCTTCCCGTGAAAACAGGTTTCCGCTTTTCGATAAAAGCTTTAACACCCTCCTTTTGATCTTCCGTTCCACATAAATAGCTCCACTGATAGGCTTCCACTTCGAGGCCCTCTTCCAAAAGCATTTTTGAACCTCTATTAATGGCTTCTTTAGCGGCCCTAATTGCTAAGGGAGCCTTACTGGCAATAAGACTTGCCATTTCCATCGCTTCTTGCATTAAATTTTCTGGTTCTGTCACCCGATTCACCAAGCCAATTTCAGCCGCCCTTTGAGCACCAATGGGTTTCCCAGTAAAAATTAGCTCCTTAGCAATACCTTCGCCCGCTAATCTTGCAAGACGTTGAGTGCCCCCTCCTCCAGGAATGAGCCCGATATTGATTTCGGGTTGTCCCAATTGAGCATTTGAAGAGGCGAATCTTATGTCACAACACATTGCTAACTCCAGTCCTCCTCCGAAACAGTACCCATTTATGGCACAAATAACAGGCCTCTCAAATTGTTCCACTTTAAGATACCGCCGCATAGCTTTTTTCAATCGAACCTTAGCCTCCTCTTGGGTGAGATCTTGAAATGATTTAATATCTGCCCCCGCGACAAACGCCTTTCCCTTGCCCGTAAGGATAAGGACCTTTATTTCATCTTTCCTTGAATTCAGTTCGTCCAATGCCTTTTCCAATTGTTCCCAGACCTCTTTTGTTAACGGGTTCATGGGAGGGTTATCGATAGTGATAATGGCAATGGAGGACTCGACGGTAAACATTACAAGTTTGTCACTCATATCCCCTTTATTCCCTTTCTAATCAGCCATGCCGATTTTTTTCCCATCATCATCGTATCTATACCAGCCAATCTTAGTCTTCCTCCCTAAGTGCCCGATTTTGACTTTTCTTTGGAGTAACATTGGCGGATGAAATTTTTCATCTTGGGTTTCTCTGTAAATGGCACTGCTCGCATTGAAACCAACATCCAAGCCAGCCAGATCCGAAGTTTCAAAGGGCCCCATAGGTCTCCCAAAGCCCAGTCGCATGCCTTTATCTATATCTTCAACGCTTGCTACACCTGCCTCAACAAGCTTAATGGCCTCAAGGGTACTTGGAATATTAATCCGATTAAGAGCAAATCCTGCGATATCTCGATTGACCCGAATCGTCTCCTTGCCAAGGGATTGGCACAGATTTTCGGCCATCTCCATGGTCCCCTTCGACGTGAGCAAACCTTTTACGATTTCAACAATTTTCATCATTGGGACTGGGCTGAAAAAATGCGTCCCAACAAATTCAGAAGCTCGCTGCGTTGCCTCCGATATATTTGTTATGGGGATAGCAGATGTGTTGCTTGCGAAAATGGTATGGGGGGGGCATATCGTATCTAACTCCGAAAATAGTATTCTTTTTGCCTCTAAGTGCTCGATGATGGCCTCGAACACGAAATCAACGTTTTTTGCGTCTGAAAGATTTGTCGTTCCATGTATCCTTCCCATGATTTCATTTACGGTGCCCTGAACTTTTCCTTTATCCACAAGTTTGCCTACAGACCAATAAATGGCCTTTAAACCCTTCTCCACTAAATCATCAGAAAGATCTCGCATAATCACTTCATATCCTGATTGTGCACACACCTGAGCAATTCCTGCCCCCATCAAACCAGCCCCTGCGACAAATATTCTCTTAATTTCCATTGCTAAAACCTCCCAATTCATTCCTTTTTTTCATTCAACGATATCGTCACTGAACCACTTTGGTAAAGCTGCCGATAACTCCTCGACGGTCCATCTCCCTTTCTTATCGAGGCTCTTCGTTTGGGTCCAGGGGCCGTATAAACTGATTCGGCCCTGGGTAGCAAAGAATATTTGACCGTTGATATTGCTCGCCTGATCGCTCCCTAAATACACCACTAAAGGAGCAACACTCTCGGGGGAACCGAATACTCTGGAATAGACTTCTTCATCCGGAATTGATGCAACCTCTTCCCTTTTTACCAAGCCACGAACAATGCCCATTTCCCGAGCCCGATCCGGACTTACACTTCGCCATATTCTGGTATCGGCTTGCGGAGAAAGTGCATTGACTGTTATCCCATATCTGCCCAAAGCAAGGGCACATGACCTTGTAAACCCAACAATGCCAGCTTTAGCAGCACTGTAATTTGGCTGACCAGCATTTCCATCAAGCCCAGCCTGTGAGGTAATATTAATAATCCGTCCTCTTTTTTGTTGCCGCATCTGGGCTGAAGCAAATTTACTGCAACCGAAAGTACCTTTTAAAATAACATTGATAACTGTGTCCCATTCCTCTTCACTCATATTCCAAACCATACGATCGCGGTTAATCGCCGCATTATTAACGAGGATATCAATCGTTCCCCATTTGTCTATCGCAGTTTGGATCAACTTTTCGCAAGTATCCATCTTTGAAATATCGCCATAGACTGCTACTGCTTCACCACCGGCCGCCTTAATTATCTCAGCAGTCTGCTCAGCGGTTCCTTCTTTTGATTCTTGGTTGCGGTTGTTCGTTACTACCTTAGCCCCTTCTTGAGCAAGAGCAATAGCAATCGCTTTGCCTATGCCCAGACTTGAACCAGTGACGACAGCCACCTTGCCTTTCAATATCAATTCACTACCTCCGCAAAATAATTGGGACACATATGAGTTGCACCCTCAAACGTTGTCTTCCTCTTAAATCGTTTGAGGCTCGGTTTTATCCCACATTCAAGGTCCTTGCAAGATTTCTCATCGACCTCAAATCAATCCTGGGACTATTTTTACCAATCATAATCTTCCCTCTCTATGATTGTTGCTACCCCCTGCCCCCCGCCGCAGCAGACATTTGCGCACCCAAGACGCGCATTCTTCTCATTTAGAATCCTCGCTAATGTCCCCACCAACCTACATCCAGTGGCCCCAAGTGGATGACCGATGGCTGTCCCCCCCCCTTTTATATTGACTCTATCCGGATCAAGTCCCAATTCTTTAATGCAAGTTAAGACCACAATCGTGAATGCTTCGTTGATCTCCCAATAGTCAATATCTTTTGCCTGTAAACGAGCACTTCTTAAGGCTTTCTTAGTGGCAGGAACAGGACCTATTCCCATGATCGTAGGGTCCACTCCGGCAAATCCAATGGAACGAATAGTTGCCAAAGGCCTAATGCCTTTTTCTCTGGCCCGCTCCTTGGCCATCAAGAGAATTGAAGAGGCCCCTGTATTTAATGGCGATGAGTTGCCAGCTGTTATAACACCATTATCCTTAAATGCAGGCTTCAATTCGGCCAATGAATCGAGGAGAACATTTTCACGCACGGCCTGGTCTTTTTTTACCGTCATTACTGATCCATCTTCCTGCTCAGCCTGAATGGGAAGAATCTCACCATCAAAAAAGCCTTGTTTTTGAGCCGTCGCAGCCAGGTCATGAGACCTTTTAGCCCATTCATCTAATTCTGTCCTAGTAGAATTCGTCAAAGAAAATAATTTTTCGGCTGTCAAGCCAGTGTTCATGGCATTTCTAAGGTCCCAGTGAGAATATCTCGCCTGTTCCATAAGACTCATGTTCAGTTTGACGTGTCCATCCTTGCGCCATCCTTGGCCCATTGGAACACGGGTCATATGTTCCATTCCTGCGGCTACAATAATGTCCGCATAACCGAGCATTATCTCCATCGAGCCAACGTGTATGGCAGCCATTGATGAGCCACACTGTTGGTCGACAAACTTGGCAGCCACCGTCTCGGGAAAATTTGAAAGGAAAACTGGGAGCCTTCCACCGTATGTCCAGTTTTCACCTACGCCATTAGCGACTCCAGTTATGCAATCATCGACTTCCTCGGATAATACCCCTGTTCTCTCGATGAGTTCTGGAAGGAGTCTCGCCAACAAATCATCGCCTCTTAACTTATGAAACCAATCTCTACCCGGCTCGTTTGGCCTCGCTCGAGATTGAGCAGTTCTTAAATAGCCAGCAATAACAACTTCCCTCATAACAAGCTCCTTCATATCATAAGACTTGCTTTTTCACTTGGGTTTCCTAACCTTCTTCTGTTCAACCGTAACATGGACTGTGAGCTCCCGCTTCTTTTGGGGAAGTAAAATTCCATGAAATACAGCTTTGGTGATGTCATCAGCGAGGGAAAGGAGGTCATCGGGTTTACCCAGTAGACTTTTCCTCGTAGCCAAATGATCTATGGTCCCATAGATCATGGCTCGTATCGTATAAGGTTGTATGTCCGGTCTAAATTCCCCATTTTTTATTCCTTCTTCCAATACTTGAATCGTGAGTTTGCCTGATGCCTGGACAGTCTTATAAGCTTCTGTATTTAAGAATTTGCGATTGGTCTTAAGAATGAGCATCACTACCTTTGCATAATTTGGGTTCTTATTATAGAGATTCAGATGCCGATAAATGAGCATCCTTAACTTATTAGCCGCACCTTGAATATATTGTAGAAGCTCTTCGCTCTTTTCCAGATGCCGGAGTGTTTCTTCCTTAGGAATAGAAAAAAGGAGTTCTTCCTTTGAAGAGAAATAATCATAGATAGTGGCTTCGGAAACATTCGCTTTTTTAGCTATATCTGAAATAGTGGCTTCGTGGAAACCTTTATTTGCAAAAACATGTTCAGCTGCATTCAAAATTGTAGAAGCCTTGGTCGGATTCTTAAGAATCTTTCGATTCGATATATGATTCCTTGGGTCCGAGTTTTCATCCAATTGCCATTTTTTCATAAATAAATCCTGAAATGCTTTTGTATAGCCTCCAATTAAGGCAAAATTGAATTCTTCTGTTTTCCTATGAAAAACAAGAGCAACCTATATTAGTACTTTAAAAATGTCAAGAAAAATAGTTATTCACTGTAAATTTTTCTCTAAAATTATATTAGCAGTAGAGAAAACGGCAAAAAGATATTGACAAATTGTTATTCTTGTTATCTATTTACCTATATGAGAGTGTTCTTAGTCTCTTTCGGGTATGCTGAGACCACTGAGGAGATGGTTGTGACCCGAAGGGGACAGCTTTCATGCTTCTGAAGTTGGAAGACCGCCGCTCCAGTGAAATGGAACAATGTAAATACCGTTTACAAGGAGGATATAAAGGATTACCTTATGAACTTGCGCGGTTAGTTTCAGCAATTGTCAATTGAAGAAGTTGTAATTTTCACGAGATCCGTGAATTGTTGCTTTACTATGTAAGACCAGACCATTGGCAGGAATAAATCGGAATTAATTTGTCATCATATTGTTTAAGAAGGAATGTTGATGAGTTTTCTAAGAATTGATCGGAAAAAATGCAATCGAGATGCTATTTGTGTGGCCGAGTGTCCTTCGAAAGTCATTACAATGGAGCCCGGTAAAGGTTTCCCTTCTCTCATACCGCTTGCCCAAGAACTTTGCATCCAATGCGGCCACTGCGTAGCGGTCTGTCCAGTGGGGGCACTGTCTTTAAAAATAATGAAACCAGACGAATGTCTACCAGTACAAAAGGAATCGTTGATATCCGCGGAGCATATGGAGCATCTTATTCGTTCTCGTCGATCCATTCGTACATACAAGAAAAAGAAAGTTGACCGTCAAATTATCCATCAACTGATTGACGTTGCGTGTTATTGCCCTAGCATCAAGAACCTGCAGCCCGTGCATTGGCTAGTAATCGAAGATGAGGGCGAAGTGAATCATTTAGCTTCTATTGTAGTCGACTGGATCAGGCTGATGCACAAGGGACAGCTTGAGGCAAGATACCCCAAGTCCGCTATGAAGCTAATTGTGGATAAATGGCAAGATGGGATAGACATGATATGCCATGGCGCACCCCATATGATTGTAACCCATGGCTTGAAAAATTTACGTGCTTCACTAACTTCATGTATTATCTCGCTTTCCACTTTTGAGCTTGCCGCATATTCATTTGGCTTAGGGGCATGTTGGGCTGGATATTTCTATTCTGCAGCCACTTTTTACACTCCGATGCTCAAAGCTCTTGGTATTCCAGACAATCATCAATGTTTCGGAGCCCTAATGATCGGGTATCCAAAATTCCGGTACTATCGAATACCCTTGAAGAAGAAAGCTTCTATAACTTGGCGCTGACTACCCTTTTTTGCGAGTCGTGTGACCGTGGTTTCACATTCGTAGGTGACGCATTGGGCATTTGCAGTTCTTTCATAGTGCTGATAGCCTTGTTAAACTGGGAAAAAGCATTTAAAGTTCAATTGGAGAGACAGCACGAATAATAATGTAGTTTTTCAAATGGAGGAAATGTACAGTGAAGACTTACGATCTGATAGTTGTCGGTGCGGGTCCAGCAGGATCTTCAGCAGCAAAAGTGGCCAGCCAGAAGGGTCTCAAAACTATCGTTTTGGAAAAGCGGACTGTAATTGGGACACCTCGACAATGTGAGGGAAGGCTGGTGGCAACCACGCGTTCAAGACTTACCGAAGAGATTGTTGAGTCCATGCCGAAGCGAGTAGTTCTGACTGAAATAAGGGCCCGGCGGGTTTTTTCTCCGAGCGGTAAACTCATAAAAGAGATATCCCTGAACGGAACTGGCGCACGTCTTATCTTGAGGGATCTATTCGATTTGGAATTGGCAAGGCAAGCAGCCAATGTTGGTGCCGAGATTGCTCTAAATGTCCGGGTTACAGGCCTTTTGAAGGAAAATGAAAAAATCGTGGGCGTCAGAACAAATTCTCCGATCTTGTCTGAAGTTTACGGCAAGTTGGTAATATCAGCTGGCGGTTTAGCAGCACTGGCAGGCGGCATACCAAAACAGGAAGGTTTGACAAGGCAGGGCCAGGTCGTTCTTGGTGGCATTCTTTGGGAGTTGACAAATGTCATAGACATCGAGCCTGATGTAATCGAATGGCATACTGGTAGCTTTAGTGAGCGTGGCCATACCCATTTTTTTCCTCAAGACGAGGTGTCGGTTGTGATGGAAACCAGAACGGTAAGTGACCTTGAAACGATCAAAAGAGGAAATTGGCTCATTTCTAAAAAAATCAAAAGTGCTGTCCCCCTGCGGATGACTGGCTGGACAACGGTCCTTGGTGTAGGCTGTGGTCTTCCTAAGTATGTAAAAGATGGCCTAATTCTCGTTGGGAGTGCCGCAGGGTTTCTGGGAATAGAGTCTGCAGTCTATTCGGGTCTCCGAGCCGGGGAGGTAGCTGCTGAAGCAATAGAACAAGATGATGTGAGCAACCAAAAATTAAGCAAATACGAAAGGCTGGTTAACAAACTTGTATACGGTCGTGGTGAAATTTTGAGAAGATTCTATCGACTTTCGGATGAGCAGATTGAAAGTATTCTATCAGAAATAGTTGAAAGGGATGAACTTCAGTTTTGGGATACTGTGCCTTTTTAGTACTCCTCAGATAATTAGGCTATGAGTCTTTGTGCGGCTTAAGCAATTTCTTTGCCTTTTATTACTCAGCGAAGAATGCAGAGAAAAAAGGGTTTGAAATCATCAAGAGCCTTCCATAGTGGCGTTTTGAAGGAGTAACATATGTCGATTGTGCTCTATTAACCAATTCAGCAGTTATATTTGTCGAAGGTAAATGGATTGAAGTGGGGGCTTCAAAAGAAGTGCTTTGGTATGATAAAAGGAACCAGGTGTTAAGAAATCTGAATTGTGCTGTTACATATGCCCAGCAAGAAGAGGTCCAGCATTATTTCGTCATAATGGTGGTTGAGAAGGATTTGGTTGAACAAAACCCTACCACTACGCCAGCTCTCTACCCTAATGTTACCATCAACTTTGTAAGCCACGATTGCCGGTTTTAGTATCCCTCCTGCTATCCCTAACGATACAGGGAAGTTTTTCCGAGATTAAGAGTTATTATCTATGGGAAGGGGTAGGGTGGTGGCGACACTCTGGGTATAACCAAAGTGTAACCGTCACAACCGAAAATAATCCAAATTAACCCAAACTATTCCAACTTGACTTTTGTAAGTGGTTGATTTATAAGCGTTTGAAAATGATGGGAAATTGCCTGATGGTCGGGTAACGACTTAAAATCCCTCGGTGGCCCCCCACCGTGCCGGTTCAAGTCCGGCCCTAGGCACCAGTGAGGAAAAGAGGTTGGGATGATTTTCCAACCTCTTTTTGTTTTTGCATAATAAATATAAGGGGGTGGGGTCCTTGGCTATTGTCATTTTTGTTTCTGTCAAAAATATTATTTTTTAAAAATACTTATTCATAACAAATAGTTACAATGACCTCATCGGTTGGCATTATTCATGCAGGATTCTATATTTTAATGGAAAATTTAAATGATTGATTAATTTCTTTCTTAAAAGAAGCGGAATTGAACCCCCTTGATTCAGAGGAAAGGGGACCTCAAAACGGACATGATACCTCTTTCTCGTCGGTCTTTTTGATTGAACTCGTCCATCGTATTAAAAACACTCTTACCTCCATTAAAAAATTTACCCTTGTTTCAGAAGATAAATTTGATGACAAAGAATTCAGGAAGCAGTCGCTCAGCAGCGTTAACGAAGACATCGAAAGAATTGACTCGGTATTAAACAGTCTTCTGAATTACATCAGTATCAATACCCCCATTGTCAAAACAGATACTTTACATCTTATTCTCGAAGGAATATTGGAAGCCAATGAGAAACCCATCCAGAAAAAGAATATCAAGATATTCAAAAAATTTGAAAAAGACCTTCCTGAAACCAGCATGCACGATGAGCAAGTGAGATTTATTTTAAATTCCATCTTTCAATATGCGATCCTTTCAACGCCCACTAATGGGACTATTGGATTTTTAATAAAATCTCTTGATGGTCAAAAGGAAACCCCCGATAAGAAAATCTCACCTAAAAAGAATGGGACCTACATTGAAGTCGACATTGGCTTCATGAGTAATCATACATCCAGCGG
>Ga0315291_10001738_pt1 | contig 28903 bp, 21 predicted proteins | sample YL17G12_20_MG_FD_203070 | JGI IMG/M metagenome (GOLD analysis project Ga0315291, IMG submission 203070) | Sediment microbial communities from Yellowstone Lake, YNP, Wyoming, USA - YL17G12_20 | ecosystem: Environmental > Aquatic > Freshwater > Lake > Sediment | place: USA: Wyoming | collected...
AACACAATGAAAAAAGGATTTATTCAGATTGCGCTTTTCGTTTGCTTTGTTTTTATGATTGCCGGTGTCAGCTTCGCACAAAAAATCTATTGGGGCGATTCTGTTCCCGAGGGCTGGAACGGGAAATGGGCAGACAAATTTTTAACAGTCCCGGAAAAAACAAATTATACACGTACCACATCATCTTATGAAGTTCTGGAATTTGTGGATATGCTCAAGTGGAACAGTGACAAGGTCTATGTGATTACTATGTTCACCAGCGGTATGCGAAAAGTGTGCCCTGCCGTGGTTTTAGCAAATCCGATTGTTACGTCTCCGCAGCAGGCGTTGAGAACCGGCAAGCCGGTCGTCTATATCCAGGGGAACATCCATCCCCCAGAACCAGAGTCTAAGGAAGCAATTCTTATGCTTATGCGAGAGATTCTCTTCGGAGAGAAAAAATACCTGCTCGACAACCAGATTATCATCTTTTGTCCGTGCTTTAACGTTGACGGCAACGACACCTGGAGCTTGAACGATGGAACGCCTCACCTCCTTGGAATCCGAACGAATCTCCTGAACTTTGACCTTAACCGCGATGCAATCAAGCTGGAAACAATTGAGGTCAATGGCTTGTACCGTACCATTTTCAACCGCTGGGACCCGGTTTTGATTTACGATGGACATGCAATGGGACAAGTTAGACACGGTTACGCCATCGTTTATGCAACATCAACAGTGCCCACTGCCCATCCCGGACCGCGCGGATACGTCTTCAACACAATGTTTCCGGCACTCCGAGAAGCCGTACGAAATAATTTTGGCCTCGAAATTTTCACCCACGGTATGTTTGACGAGGAGAACTGGCCTCCCACAGTCTGGAGCCACGATAGGGCAATCTGGTCAACTGAGGGCAAGTTCGTTGTTAGTGCATACGGGCTGCGCAATAGAATGTCCATTCTGGCGGAGACGCCCGGACATCTTTCTTTTGAAAGAGAAATCTATGCCCATTATGCACTCATATCAGAGATTTTGGAATACTCTAATAAACATGGCAAAGAGATGGTTCAAATATGCAAAGATGCTGATAAAGAAGTCGTCGAGGCAGTTACGAGTAAAGCAGAAACAGGCGAGCTTAAAAATTTTGTCGCTGGTAAGTACGAATCCTGGGGAAAGATAGACCTGTTAGCATACAAAACGTTGAATGTTGAGTATATCCCCGGCACCAGTGTCCGCGCCAAGATATCGGAATCAGCGCTTGGTGAACCGGAATTAATTAAAGGTGTTGAGCATTTGACAAAACCTGTTGGCACCAAAGAGGCAATAATGCCCCGCGGCTATTTGATTCCCGCTGACCTAGGATTCCTTGTCGAAAAGCTGAGAACGCATAATATCAAAGTCGAGGTTCTGGATAAACCTATCCGTGTAACAGGAGAGGAATTTGTCATTGATAAGATGAGTAAGGTATCATCTATGACGAGGCTCCAGGGCAATTTCTTTCAGACATCAAGTAAGGAATTTCCTGCCGGGACATACCGAGTTGACTTAGCACAGCCGCTGGCTAATCTGGCATTCTACTGTCTTGAGCCTGAAGCCGCCGACGGCTTCACCGGCTGGGGGGTTCTGGATAATTATTTAAAATCCATCGGTGCCGATAATCGGAGCGTCGTCTACCCGATCTTCAAGTATTTCAAGATTCTGCAATAACAGAGAAGTAATACTTATAATCAAAAAAAAAGAGATTTATCTTGACTTTTACCTATTTAAATTATAACCTATTATGAAGGGAACGTATTTTTATGAATGTTACTTAAATAACTGTTGAGTTAATTATTCGTTGAACAGGCTTATAGAAAATAAATGAAGAATGCAAAACTAAATTTTGAAGAGATAACAATATCTTCATAACTAACACTATTTTTTAAAATCTAACTTTATGGGATCAGAATGAATCTATTCGTAGGCAATTTACCGCCAGACATTACCGAAACCGAATTGCAGGAAGCGTTTAAGGCTTTTGGTCAGGTCGCGACTGTCTCAATTATCAAGGACAAGTTCAGCGGTGCATCAAGGGGATTCGGATTTGTGGAAATGCCATCAAAAGCCGAAGCCCAGTCCGCTATTAATGGACTAAACGGCACAGAGCTTAAGGGACGGGCAATCACCGTTAATGAATCGCGCCCTCGTTCTGACGGACGCGGAGGAAACAGGGACAGAAGAGGCGGAGGCGGAGGCGGAGGCGGTTTTCGCGGCGGTACCATGGGCGGCGGCCGCCGTCGTTCTTGGTAATTTGTAACAATGACAAAACATCTGTCTGGAGCGGATATCATATCCGCTCCAGATTTTTTTTAGTTCTCCAGAACATTTTTCTATTCTCTCATTATCGCTCTCAATTTCAAGTTGCGCATGGGACGCAGAAATGTGCAGGGATAGGTCGCACCCTGTCCCGGCATTAAATACCGCCAATTTCTACAAACTGCACCATTGCTATTCAAGAAAAATTGATTTACATTATAAATATTAATGTAACATATTAATATTAGATAAACGGAGTACAGCTATGCACCCGCGAAGAATTGATGAAGGAATCTATTTAATCGGTGCGGTGGATTGGGACAGGCGACTGTTCGATTCACTGATACCACTTCCGGACGGAACAAGTTATAATGCATACCTCATTCAGGGAAGCGAAAAAACCGCCCTGTTGGATACTGTTGATCCGGCGATGACAGACGTTCTGATAACGCAATTGAAAAACGTTCAGAACATAGATTTCGTTATTGCTCACCACGCCGAGCAAGACCATTCCGGCTCAATTCCGTACGTTCTCAATATATATAAAAGTGCAATGGTTGTAACAACTCCCAAATGCAAGGGGATGCTCATTGATTTGTTATGCATCCCGGAGGACAGGTTTCTCACGGTCGAGGATGGGCAAACTCTGCCGTTAGGTGGTAAGACTTTAGAATTTATATATACCCCGTGGGTGCATTGGCCTGAAACGATGGTTACCTATCTGCAGGAAAACCGAATACTTTTTAGCTGTGATTTTTTTGGGTCTCACCTGGCGACAAGTGATTTATACGCCGTTGATGAAGCTCGCGTCTATGAGGCGGCAAAGCGGTACTACGCAGAGATTATGATGCCGTACCGTCATTTGATTCAAAAAAACATAGATAAAGTAAAAAACCTGAACATTGAGATTATTGCACCAAGCCACGGACCGATGTATAATCGCCCGAGATTCATCATTGATGCATATGAAGAATGGGTCTCCGGCAATCCCAAGAATATTGTCGTGATTCCGTATATATCAATGCACGGCAGCACTCGGAAGATGGTGGAATATTTGGTCGGCGCCTTGACAGAAAAAGGCATCACCGTATACCAATTTGATTTATCGGTAACCGACATCGGCAAGTTAGCTGAAGTATTAGTAGACGCCGCTACCGTCGTTTTCGGTACACCGACAGTCCTTGTCGGCGCACATCCCCTTGTTGCTTATGCGGCAACATTGGCAAATGCTTTGCGTCCGAAGCTCAAGTTTGCCTCAGTCATCGGCTCGTATGGCTGGGGCGGTAAGGCTGTTGAACAGATTGCCGGATTAATCCCGAATCTTAAAATAGAACTTCTTGAACCGGTTCTTTGTAAGGGATTTCCGCGGGAAACCGATTTTAATGCGCTTAATAAATTAGCATTAGCTATTGCAGATAAGCATCGTGAACTCAACTTAGTATAGTCTAAACTTCTTTAGTGGTTCAGGTTTTTGGCATTAACCATCTCTATGAAAAACCTGAACCAAACAGCTATGCAGAACAATATAGTTCAAACTATAAATTTGAACCAATAAAGACGAAAACGAAAGTTTACAGCTATTATTAACAAAGATTAAAATACGGATACTGTTGGCAGCCGCAGGCTTTAACCTGTGCAATAAAATGCGACCGTGGCGCAAGCCATCCCTATTGGGAAAAGGGTGCGGCTACCTTTTTGCTGTGTGTTGGTGTTATCACTACCGCCCAATAAGAATTTTCTTCGTTAGTAGAAACAATAAGCCCAATAAATTGGGCGGGGAAGCATAAAACAACCATTCCCATTTTCATTATTTTTTCTTATCTTTATTGTTGCGTCGGCACTCAAGTTATGACAAAACAGAATAATAAAGACTTTTCGATATGCTTATTTTTTCTGTCATTATTGTTACCTATAACGTAAAGAATTATTTAAATCTTGCCTTGCGGAGTGTGGAAACTGCGCTCCTGGAGATTCCGCACGAGATTTACGTTGTTGATAATGCATCAACAGACGGAAGCGCACCGATGGTGCTGGAGCAGTTCCCTTCAGTGAAACTCATTGAGCTTTCTGAGAACATTGGTTTTGCCCGCGCTAATAACATCGCCCTCAAACAAGCACAGGGAAAATACATCTCTCTTCTTAATCCTGATACCCTTGTACAACAAAGTACTTTTCCCATACTGCTTGAGGCATTTGAAAAATATCCTGAAGCCGGGATGGTCGGTTGTAAAATTCTGAATGAGGACGGCAGTCTTCAGTTATCCTGCCGGCGGAGCATTCCCACCCCGTGGGTCGCATTCACACGGTTGTCTGGACTCAGTAAGCTGTTTTCCAAATCCCAGCTATTTGCCCGGTATCATCTCACCTATTTAGACCCTGATGAAACCGCCGAAGTTGAAGCAATCTCCGGCTCCTTTATGACAATTCGGCGGGAGATTCCTGATACCGTTGGTTACCTTGATGAACGCTTCTTTATGTATGGTGAGGATTTAGACTGGTGTCTTCGGATTCGTCAGGCTGGTTGGAAAATTCTCTACTATCCCAAAACCAATATCGTCCACTATAAAGGCAAAAGCATTATTCCATACCAGTGGAGCCATATAAAGCATTTTTACGAAGCAATGATTCTCTTCGCAGAAAAACACCCTCAGCAGGTAACCCGGTATATTCCTCTGTGGATAGTTAAACTCTCCGTTTGGTCATCAGCGATTATAAATATTATATGGTTAAAAATCACCCATATTTCATATAAAAGGGATACAACTTGTTGGATCTTTTTTTAAATAAATAATCCACTCGGCTTATTATACCTGTTTTTTCTTTCCATTTCCATAAAAATATCTCATTCCTAATCCATAAAAAGGCGTAATGGATAACATAAGAAAAGCCGATTTAATTACATTGCCGCTTGATAATATACTGGCCATAAAAATAAATGTTGCTAATTGAAAAGTCGTTATTAAATGAAAAAGAGCTTCTTTCTCATGCTCTTTATCAGCATTTTTATAATCCGTTCCAAGAATAAAAAAAGTAAGTAAACTTGCTGTCCCAGAAAAGAACGAGCGTTTAAACTCTACAAAGCTAAATTAAACAGACGTGAACAAAACAGTAACAACAGACAAAAAACACTACCACTTTACGAACCGGATACTATAATTAACCATAACTATTTTCAAAGTACAATCTGTCCAATTATAACATAAACATTTCATAATATCTTATTACAGGATTACAAATTCATTGCAAATGACACTTATATTCATTACTTTTTTCAGGAGAAATGGTTTTTTCTGTTTCCGGCAAAAATAAAATATACTGTTCGGTATGAGAACTGAAAACAATGAAAAAAAATCTCTGCTTGACAACCTCATTAGCACGACGAAACTATTAAACTATCCAAAAGTCCAGCAATTGCTCAATGAGTTTCCAAAGCATTATGTGAAAGAAGTGGTAAAATCGGAGCTTCAGCATCTTCGAAAAACAATACTGAACGCTTCTGAAGATCGATTTTCAACAATAGATATTACTCCGGAGCGGTTAGAGGAGCATATTGATTTTCGCGTTCGGATGGAGTTCAGTCCGAGTGTTCGCCCGGCAATCAATGCGGTTGGTATAATTCTTCACACTGCATTGGGCAGGGCGCCGCTTGCCGAATCCGCTCAAACTGCCTTAATGAGTGCAGTGCGGAATTATTGTACGCTTGCGATTGATAGAGAGACCGGCAAGCGGGGCGACCGCTACCGCCACGTTGAAGGATTATTAAAGTATCTTACCGGCGCAGAAGCCGCTTGCGTCGTTAATAATAATGCGGCGGCAGTCCTGCTCGTTTTGAACACGTTAGCGGAGGGGAAAGAAATACCTATTTCGCGCGGTCAGTTGGTGGAGATTGGCGGTGCTTTCCGGATTCCAGATGTTATGCGGCGGAGCGGGGCGATTATGGTAGAAGTTGGAACTACAAATAGGACACATTTGTTTGATTATGAAAATGCCCTGACCGGAAACACGGGAATGATACAGGTAGTCCATCACAGCAATTACCGCATCAGGGGATTTGCCAGCGAAGTCCCATTGGCAGAGCTGAAACCCTTATGCGAAAAGCATGCCATTCCGCTTGTAGAAGATATCGGGAGCGGCTGTCTTATTGATTTAACCGAATTTGGTCTCCCTTCAGAGCCGATGGTGCAGGAGAGCATCAAAACAGGTGCGGACGTCGTTACCTTCAGCGGTGATAAGATTTTAGGAGGTCCACAGTGCGGAATCATCGTTGGGAAAAAGATATACATTGACCGTATAAAGAAGAATCCCTGGGTGCGTGCAATGCGGTGCGATAAATTAACGTACAGCGTCCTTGAAGCGACACTAAAACTGTATTTAGACCGGAAATCACTGCCAGACAGACTCCCGGTGTTACGGATGCTGACAACCCCTCTGCAAACGCTGAGCACCAGAGCGCACCGATTCTCACGGGCACTAAAATCGGCAATCGGCGATAAATGCAAAATAACCGTCATCAACGGAGAATCAGAATTAGGGAGCGGGTCGCTCCCAGACCAATATATTCCAACCAAGCTGGTATCAGTCCGGTGCAAAACGATGCCGGCAGAGGAGGTTGCATACAAACTCCGGATGAGTAACCCGCCGATTTTTACGCGCATCAGCGAAGATCAGGTGCTGTTCGATTTCCGGACTATACATCCAAAGGAAATAAAAATCCTTGCAGAGGTCGTGGGAAAAGTAATAAAAAATTCATAATTACAAAATTTACATATATTTTTAGTTTTAACGCAAGAGACCCGCCATAAGGACGGCGGGCAATTGCAGGGGACGCTATTTTTCTGTTGAGACAATGAGTATGGAGGTTTAATGGAGCAATTGTTTGAAGAAGTAATACCAGAAAAATTGACTGATAATGTATTTAAATTACTGGGGACGGATTGGATGTTAATAACCGCTGGCACGCCGGAATCGTTCAACACAATGACCGCAAGCTGGGGTGGACTGGGCGTCCTCTGGAATAAAAATGTGAGTTACTGTTTTATTCGTCCGAAACGGTACACGTATGAATTTATTGAGAAATCGGAATATTATACGTTTTCGTTTTTTTCTGACAAATCCACCCCTGGCGGAGAAGAAAAATACCGGCATGTGCTGGATTTCTGTGGTGAGCACTCCGGCAGAGACACAGATAAAATAGCAAAAACGGGAATAACTCCTCTGCGCGGCATCCATAACACCGTATATTTTGCTGAAGCCCGTCTGGTTATTATAAACCGAAAACTGTATGCCCAGCACATTGATGAAAAAAACTTTCTTGATGTGGAAGTGTTTAACCAATTTTATAACGAGGGCAATATTCATAAGCAATATATCGGAGAGGTTGTTTCAGTATTGCAGAAAAAAATTATTGTTTGATTATAAATGTTTATCTTATTTAAACGCAGAGACGCAGAGATTTATATTTTGGAATATGAGTAAAATGAGACCTTTGAAAAATTATAGAGTTTGGACAGATGATTATTCAAAACACCCACAAAACAAGTTTGTGGGTGCCACATAAATCCCGAGTACTCGGGACTGATAACTAATTTTTTCAAAGGTCTCTAAAATATATAATTTTAGATAGTCATACGTTATATTTTAAGATTGGTATGCATTGTATTTTTTTCGGTGAAATCTGTGCATTCAGTTGTTAATAAATAAAGGAATATCCTATGATTCGGGATTTAATATTAAAAAACAGAAGCTGCCGGCGATTTCATCAGACACCGGTCAGCAGAAAGACCCTTGAGGAGCTTATTGACCTTGCCCGATTGTCGCCCTCAGCGGCAAATAAACAGCCGCTGAAATATATTCTCTCCTGCAATAAGCGGAAAAATAATCAGGTTTTCCCCAATTTAGCCTGGGCGGGATATTTGATTGATTGGGGAGGTCCTGCTGAAGATGAACGCCCGACAGCTTATATTATTATGCTGTGCGATACGGAAATCAGTAAATCGGTTTCGGCGGACCAGGGTATTGCGGCACAGAGTATTCTGCTTGGCGCAGTTGAAAAAGGGTTGGGCGGTTGCATCATCGCTTCTATTCATAAACAAGATATCAGAAAGGCGCTTGATATACCACTTAAATATGAAATATTACTGGTGATTGCCATCGGTGAGCCAAAGGAGACTGTTGTACTTGAAACCGTCGGAGCAGAGGGGGATATTAAATACTGGCGGGACAAAGACAGCGTTCACCACGTTCCGAAGCGGAAGTTAAAGGATATAATTCTATCATAGCGGTTTTCGGAGTTCTTTAGAATTTAAAAAAATATGTACATATAGAAATAGTCATTATGAAACACACCGTCATTGGAACAGCGGGGCATATAGACCACGGGAAAACGCTTCTTTTAAGGGCGTTGACCGGGATGGATGCCGACCGTCTCCCCGAAGAAAAAGCCCGCGGGATGACGATTGATTTAGGATTTGCATTTTTAGGAACGGACATCACTTTTATTGATGTCCCGGGGCACGAAAAATTCATTAAGAATATGCTTGCAGGCGTAAGCACGATTGACCTTGTGCTTCTGGTCATCGCCGCAGACGACGGTATTATGCCCCAGACACGGGAGCATTTAGAGATTTTAAAATTGCTCAACATTAAAAAGGGAATTATTGCCGTTACAAAAATAGATTTAGTTGAAAAAGACTGGTTAGAGCTGGTTAAAGAAGATATCCGTCAGTTTGTCAAAGAGAGTTTTCTGGAAAATGCTCCGATTGTCTGTGTGTCAAGTGTTACCGGTGAAGGTATTTCCGACTTAAAGGCTCTGATTGACACAATCATTTCTGAGCTCCCTCAGAGAATTGACAAGAAGATTTTTCGTCTATGGGTAGACCGGGTATTTGTGCTCAAAGGAATCGGGACAATTGTTGCCGGCACTGTACTTTCTGGCTCTATAAAGGTCGGCGATAAACTTGAGCTTTTGCCCCCGAAAAAGATAATTCGCGTTCGAAAACTGCAGATGCACAATATTGACGTTGAGGAATCCCGCATCGGAGAGCGGGTCGCCATTAACTTGATTGGCGTTGAGATGAGCGAAATAGAACGCGGGTATGTATTGGCACAGCCTGACCAGTTTGAAACCACGTATATGGTCAATGCCAAATTATATCTGCTTCACGATACACAGCCGATAGTCAGTCGTACACGGGTAAGATTCTACATCGGCACCCGGGAGTTGTTGGCACGCGTCATCATTTTAGAGCGGAGGACTCTTGAGCCGGGGAATTCGGCACTTGTTCAATTCCGGCTGGAAGAACCCATTGCGCCGGAAATCGGCGACCGGTTTATTATCCGCAGTTATTCTCCTGCATATACAATCGGCGGCGGCATTATTATTGAGGTCCATCCCCAGAAACTGAAATATCTCCCTGACGAAGACCTCGAACGGTTAGATAAATTGGAAAAAGCTGACCCTGAGCAATTAATCCTTCATCATTTAGCAAATAATCCACTTTCCCTCTGCTCAATTGACACCCTTGCTAAGGATGTTTCCTTTAACCAGGTTGAAGTTCAAACAATCGTAACACTATTGTTGGACAAAGGCATCATCACGCCCATTGTTGTAAAACCATCGTTAGGAGTAGTCCTTACAGAACATATGAAGAATGCCCAGAGCAAAATCCGCGACTTTTTAACCAATTACCATCGGCAGTTCACGTATCTCCGCGGGATAAAGCTATCCGAACTGAAAACGAAGCTGTTCCCGGATACCGATATAATGGTGTACGACAAAATTATTGCCGCAATGACTGCCAATAAAGAAATAGCCGTTGACGCTGAAATTGTTTCTTTGGCAGGGTATACCATTGCGTTTTCTCCCCGCCAGGAGGAGATAAAGAAAAAAATTGAAACAATTTATCTGAAAAGCCGGTATGTAACACCATCAATAGAAGAGCTGTATGAACAATTTCCGGACATTAAAAAAACAGAGCTCAACAATATTGTTACCGGAATGATAGAGTCAGGGATATTAATTGAAATAAAGACGGATGTCGAAAAGCCTGTTCTTTTTCATTCAAAGCTCGTTGCTGAAGCAGAAAAATTGTTGATTGAAATCTTGCACGAAAAAGGAGAAATCCGATTATTTGAATTCAGGGAGCTGATTAACAGCACACGAAAATTCACCACACCGCTCCTTATTTATTTTGACCGAAAATGCATCACCGAGCGGCAGGGCGACATCCGGGTTTTGAAAAACGTTTGAAAAAAATATTTGGATTAAAAGATCATTAAAAATAGCAAACAGGAGATGAAGAATAATAAAAAATTACTTTGCATTCTTTGCACCTTTGCGATAATTTAAAAGGAGATTTTTTTATCTTTTTGTTATTTTTACAATGAGATCTTTGAAAAAATTCATTAAAACGCAAACTATCCGCCTCTTTTTAAAGGGGCGGAGCGGCTACCAAAAAATAAGCTTAAAATTGTTGTATAATCGGTAGCCGCAGGCTTTTCCGCCGAAGGCGGATCTGTTTTCAGAAGCCTGCGTTAAATCAAAGATCTCACAATTAGTATCAAGTAAAGGCAGAAGTAATGATCGAAGACAAGCGAAAAAGGATAACAGAATTAGTTAAGTGTGCCGGGTGAGCATCTAAACTGGGCTTAATGGAGTTAAGCGAGTTACTAACGATGCTTCCACCGGTGAGTCATCCGAACCTTCTGGTGAATGTGAGCACATTTGATGATGCTGGCGTGTATAAGCTGACCGATGATACAGCCCTTGTTCAGACGGTTGATGTATTTACGCCGGTTGTTGATGACCCGTATGCGTACGGACAGATTGCCGCGGCAAATTCTTTAAGCGATGTATATGCGATGGGCGGGAGACCACTCACTGCCCTTAATATCGTGGGATTTCCAAAGCGGTATCTGGGAATAGACGTCCTTGCAGAAATCTTAAAAGGTGCTCTTGACAAGACGCAAGAGGCGGACTGTGTTATACTTGGCGGGCATACGATTGTTGATGATGAGCTAAAGTTCGGCCTGGCGGTAACAGGAATTATACACCCTGAGCGAATTATCACTAATGCAAACTCTAAGATAGGCGACCGGTTAATCCTCACCAAACCGTTAGGGATTGGTATATTGACGACTGCGCTGAAGCGGGGGACACTCAGGGCTGAAGTTATAGAAAAGATTACAACTATAATGGTTACGTTAAACAAAACTGCCGCAGAATTAATGGTACGGTTTAACGCCCATTCAGCTACGGATATTACCGGATTCGGATTGCTCGGTCATTCGTTTGAAATGGCTGAAGCAAGCGGTGTGAGTTTCATACTCTATGCAAATCTGATTCCTTATTTGCCGGAGACGCTTGAAAAACTAAAAGAGGGCGGAAACATCCCCGGTGGAACATATGAAAATAAACTTTTCGTAGAGCCTCACGTAACCTTTGACGAGGCGATTACTGAAGATGAGAGAATGATACTCTTTGATGCGCAGACATCCGGCGGACTGTTCATTTCAGTTTCTAAGGATTCTGCTGATGAATTATTATTGGCACTCCAGGAAGCAGGAATCACCGATGCTGAAATTATTGGAGAGGTGGTCCCTGAAACTTCAAAACGGATAAAAGTACTTCGATAAAAACTACTTGAATGGACTTAGTTTGGGAAAAAATTTATGGAATAATTAATGTAAGAGTTTTATATTAACGATTAACGAATTACCGATTTCGAAAAACGAGCTGGGTTGCAACGTTTCGGGGGCGGATGGGTAACTGGCGTGCTTCCCGGGCTTCAAACCCGAGGGCGGGCACCAATACTGTCCGCGGTGGGTTCGATTCCCACACGCCCCCGCTAATTATTTTAACTGTATCTTATAATTATAAACCCATATAAAGTATAAACACATTCGTCTATCGTTTTCTCGTTCCCAGCTTTAGAGGGATGGTTGCAGAGCCATCCCTACCGGGGCTTTGCCAAGAGGAGAGAAAAAGATTGCGTTCCCAGACGGAGACGGGGAACGAGTGAAAAAACTATACGAATTTTAAGGGAACAAGGAAGAATAAAACGGCGTTACACATACTTATAATGAACTGTATCGAAGGTATAAATGAGTCTTGAAGATGCAAAAGAGGGGAAGATACTGAGAATTCTTAAATTCAATGCTGGACAGAATGCAGTTTCGAGAATGAATGCTCACGGGATTTATGAAGGCTCGGAAATTAAAATAATAAAGAATGCACCATTTCGAGGTCCGGTAATGATTGAAAATGTGAAAACCGGTGGGCGGATAATGATTGGGAGAGGCATTGCGAGAAAAATAGAGGTTGACCTTGAATAGTGATGAAATCGTCATTGCACTTGTCGGGCAGCCTAATAGCGGAAAATCAACACTATTTAATGTTGTTTCCGGTTTTTTTGTGGATACCGGGAATTTTCCCGGCACAACTATAAAATACACAAAGACGACCGTTAATGTTGATGGAACGGTTATCAGCCTTATTGATTTGCCAGGAATATATTCAATTACATCTTTTGATCCTGCCGAGAAAATAACACGTGATTTCTTACTCTCAGAAAAGGTTGATGTTGCTATTAATGTAGTGGACACATCACTGCTTGCACGGTCACTTGAATTAACCCTACAGCTTCTTGAGATGCGGATTCCGATGGTCGTTGCGTTAAATATGTATGACGAAGCGGAAAAAAAAGGAACTGAAATTGATATTGAGAAGCTGAAAAACCTCACGGGACTTGAGATGTTCCCGGTTGTCGCTGTTAAAAGCTTAGGCATTAAAGAGGTCTTCAGAGCTGCCGTAAAATTCACCCAAAAAAACTACAAACCGATTTTACCCGTTTATGACCGTGATGTTGAGGAATGCATCGCAAAAATTGAAGAAAAATACCCGCCCCGCCTGAAAGAACTACTGAAAGTAAACTCACGATTTGTCATTATTCGTATTTTAGAGATGGATGAGGAATATGAGAAGTTTGCTTTAATGGCAGATCCGGAATTTTTGAATTTCGTCAAAACGATGCGAAATGAGCTGGCGGAATTCCATAATTGGCCCGAAGAATCAGTCTTTTCTTCACATCGGCATGCAATTGTTCTGGATTTGTTTGAAAAGGTTGCCACCGTAAAAAGCAGGGAGAAGAAACCGGTTCGCGAAATAATAGATGATTTTATAATAAATCCTATCGGCGGGATTGTCGTTATTTTAATTTCACTTTTACTGTTATTTTCTGCGTCATTTTTTTTAGGGAATCTGTTTTCATCCTTGATTGAAGCACCGCTCTATATAGTTAAAACAGCCGTCACATCACCAGCCTCCGGAATTATACGAAGTATTCTCGAAGGGTTATTTGATGGATTTGCCGGAGGGTTTGGTATCGTTATACCATATCTGGTTCCGCTTCTTCTGTTGTTTGCACTCTATGAAGATTCCGGTCTTCTTACGCGCATATCATTTATGGTAGATGGTATTCTGCACCGATTCGGGCTTCACGGAAAATCAGTACTGCCGCTTTTACTCGGATACGGCTGTAATGTTCCTGCGATAATGGCGACAAGAACGCTTGAAAGCGAGCGTGACAGGCTTCTTACTATTCTTTTAGCTCCATTCATTGTTTGTTCGGCAAGAACCGTTGTAATTCTGGCGCTTGTCGGGAAATATTTAGGGGTTATTGCTGTGCTTTTCGTTTATTTGTTGAATATTGCAGTAACGCTTGTTATTTCCCGTATTCTTTCACGATACCGGTCAGAGACAACTACCGGAATAATAATGGATGTCCCTCCGCTTCGGCTCCCGTATCCTGAGATTGTGTTTAAAAAAGTATGGATGAAACTATATGATTTTCTCTTGTTTGCCTGGCCTATTATCATTATTTCAAGTCTTGCACTCTCCATACTAAATTACGTGGGTATTGACAGCATTATTAATCAAGCCCTTTCTCCTATTACTACGTTTCTTTTGAAACTGCCTGAGGAAGCGGGGATAACACTCTTTTTAGGCATTTTCAGAAAAGAGCTTACACTGATTATGTTGAACTCAGCCCTCCATACACGGGATGTTTCAAGCATCCTCTCAAACGGACAATTATGGGTTTTAACCATTTTTATTGTGTTCTATATTCCTTGTTTAGCTACAATTACGACAACGATAAAGGAAGCCGGAATAAAAATTGCGGGTGTTTCAGTTCTATTAAATCTTATGGTGGCAATTGTTATATCTGCATTATTTGCAATGATTCTCGTGTAGTAAATATATGGGAGCGGCTGTAGTTCGTATTTGCTGTAAATAGTCATATTATATTAAACGACTTAAAAAATTACACAGTAATATTATAAATGCATTTAAAATTAATTTACATAATCCGCCTCTGGCGGAAAAGAATTAGAGATCTTTGATTTAACGCAGGCTAAAGCCTGCGGCTACCGATTATATAATAATTTTGTACCTCGTGCCCAGTCTCTGTCTGGGCACGTAATAGCTCGTTCCCAGAGAGGACACTGGGAACGAGGAGAACCACCCGTCCCGCCCGCTCCGCCGTCTTTATGGCGGATGGCGGAGCTTGATAAACACAGATACACACAGATTTGATATTCATAAACACTATAAACTTATTTATGACGTTCAATATAACTATCCAAAATTAAAACAATTATGAATTATGGACGTTAAATGGTTCATTGATTCCAGCCCGGTGGTTCAGGCACTAATTGCTACGCTTTTTACGTGGTCTATAACGGCGCTTGGGGCGGGAGTGATTTTTTTCTTCAGGACAGTGAACCGCAAATTGCTGGACGGGATGTTAGGATTTGCTGCCGGTGTGATGACGGCAGCGAGTTTCTGGTCACTGTTGGCGCCCGCAATCGAAATGGCGGAACAGAATTCCCGTCTGCCTTCCTGGGTACCGGCGGTCGCTGGTTTCCTGTTGGGTGGGATTTTTCTCTGGAGTATTGATAAAATTCTTCCGCATTTGCATCCCGGCTACCCAATTGAAGAAGCTGAAGGAATCAAGACGAGTTGGGAGCGGAGTATTTTATTGGTGCTGGCGATTACACTCCATAACATTCCGGAGGGATTGGCAGTCGGAGTTGCGTTTGGTGCGGCTGGAGTTGGTTTACCGTCTACATCGGTCGCTGGGGCGGTTGCACTTGCAATCGGAATCGGGATACAGAATTTCCCGGAAGGATTAGCCGTTTCAGCACCTCTCCGGCGAGAGGGTTTAAGTGTCTTAAGGAGCTTTTGGTATGGGCAGTTGTCAGGGATTGTAGAGCCGATTGCCGGGATTGTTGGAGCCGCAACGGTTATGGTAATACGCCCCATTTTACCATATGCGTTAGCATTTGCTGCGGGGGCAATGATTTTTGTGGTTGTTGAAGAATTAATACCCGAATCGCAGTTAGAGAAGAACACCCATATAGCGACCGGTGGTGCGATGGTCGGGTTCGCCATAATGATGCTGTTAGATGTCGCATTAGGATAATTTTCAAAATAGGAGCTTGTTATAAAATCAAATTATAGTATCTTTGAAAAGACGCATATTCAAATACTATATATGTTGTATATCAACAGGAATTTGGTATAATTCACAGGCAGGAATGCCTGTGCTACTATTTTAAAATATTATATAATTATAGCGCATCCCGAGTATTGGTGATTTTCTGTCTAAATAAAAAAAAGGGAACGCACAGTCTGCGTTCCCTTTAATAAAATCATCTATTCGTTTCTATTATCCTTTTTTCTCCATTTCTTTTTTTATAGCGTCAAGGCGGGTTTTGATGCTGTTTTTAATGGTGTCAGTTGTGGCGAGAGAGAGCGCTTTTTCACCGGTTTCCAATGCTTTCGGATAATTTTGCATTTTAAAGTACACCTGAGAAAGTGCATCCCAGTATCGGTAATTTCCCGGCTCTATTTCGGTAGCCATCGTAGCCGCTTTTAGACCATTATCTAAATTTCCACCAGTCATTGTTGATTGTAAAGCATAACCACTCAGATTATCCGCATTGTTTTTATTCAATTCAATATATTCAGCGCCTAATTTTTTCGATTCTTCTGTTTTTCCTAATCTTTTATAAATGATTTCCATAGACATAATACTTGATTGAGAAAGCTGAATAGTACGTAAGTTCTTATATTGTTCTAAAGCTGCAAGTGCGCTCTCTCCATTGCTATCCTGACTAGACCAGAATTGTGCATATCTCAATAACTCTGTAGGATTACCTTTAATCTGGCTTATATACTCAGGACCATAAATAGCTAATGCTTTTTCCTGTTTATTCGCTGAAATAGAGAATCTGGCAATTGATTGCCGCCAGTTTCCAGTTTCATCAATGCTGATTAATGTATTGATTGCCTGATTAATGCCTTTATCATTATCACCTTTTACAATCCAGTATCGTATATAGTTAATCAGAGGTGTCTGCAGTTCTGAAACTAATCTGTTTGCATAGGTTGGACCATATATTTCGTTAGCAGCAGTTGTATCGCCTTTTAAATAGAACAATTGGGCATACAGTCTATTAACATTTTCACGAGTGAGTAGATTACCATATGATGATAAAATCTTTTGTGCGGTTTGTATTCCTTTATCAAGGTTAGATTTTGTCCGAATACAATAGGCCACATAATCCTCAAGTAATTCGGTATCATCCGGGAATCTCTTCAGCATTTTTTCAAAAAATGGCTCTGCCTCTTCCGGTTTTCCACTGCCAGAATAATTAATAGCAAGTTCGCTATAAACGGTTTTACCAAATTTAGAATCCGGATACTCATCAACGAGTTTTTTGAAGTATAGAAAGTTGTCCTTTTTCCCTTCTGTTTCACTGGTAGTAACTGGAATGGGCTGCTGTACAAAAACACCACCAACTTCTTGAATTACATTAGAAAAAGATCCTGATGTTGGATATCCCATTTCTAAATCAGAGATATATAAACGGCCCGCCTGATACAAAGCCCATTCATAGACGCTGATCTTGACTCCCATTTCTGTATAATCTACTAACATTTTTTTAGCAATAGATGGCCGGTCTATCACGCTTTTATAAAGCTCGAATGCCTTTTTATAGTCCCACCGGTCTGTTTCATACTTCCTCGCAAGCTTAAACGCAACAGCGACATCTTTTGGATTCTTTGCGTTTCCCGCTTCAAGTTTGGCAAACGTATCTATCCCGTTGTATATGTTTTTCAGGCTTTCCAAAAAGTTTTCCGGCGGTTCGCTATACCCGATTATTCTGTCAATTTCTTCCCCGTTGGCTTCAGTAACGACAACCGTTGGACTCGTTGATGCTTTAAATTGGGTAAAGAGGGTTTCTGAATCTTTGCGGTTAAGATTGAGGGGAACAAACTTCTGGTTGATGAAAGTAAAGTATTCTTTGTTGGAGTTGTACTGCTCGTCCAGCAGGGGGGCGCTGTTGCTTCAGCCGCCTTCGGTAAAGAAGTTGAGCAGAACCAGCTTGTTTTCCTTCGCCGCCAGAGCTTTGGCTTCATCACAGCTCCCTTTGAACCAATTTACCTGCGCAGAAGCTCCGGAGGCAACAAGCACAATAAGCAAAAATGCCGTGAGTTTCCTCATACATTCCTCCTATTTGCTAATGATGCAGTATATAAATTGTTAATTATTTATAAAAACAGTTTCAATCTATTTTTCTTTTGTCTTATAACTGACCGAAACTCCGGAGACGCTTCCGGGTGCCATACTCGTCTCAAAATTCAACAGGCTTTTCATATATTGATAATAATCGCCCGTTCCGCCGCCGCCAAATCCTCCTCTTCCCCTTCCCCCCCCACCCCGTGCACTGGCGGCGACAACATTATGAGCAGTTATACAGCCGCCTACCTCAAGTTTCGGCACCAGTGCTTTTGCATAATTCGTATACCATTCCTTATCTGCATCAATAAAAACAAAATCAAACGGACCCGGAATTTCAGTCACCAGTTTATGAGCGTCAGCAAGCCGAGCATCTATGAATTCACTCAGGCCGGCTTCTTTAAAATTTTCCACTGCCTCTTTGTGTCGCCCTTCATCAATTTCTACCGTAATGAGTTTTCCACCCGTTTTGCTCAGTGCCCAGGCTATCCATATCCCTGAGAGCCCTGTTGAGGTTCCCAATTCAAGTGCCTTTTTATATTTATGCTGGATTATAATATCATACAATATCTTTCCATCAGCTTCCGGAACATTCAAATCATGCCACTTATTCCTCATTTTGTCTAAAAATTTTTGTACTTTTTCATCAATAATCTTCTCTTTTCCGGTTACCTGTGCAAAACAGGGAGCTGTTACAATACAAATGCACAGAGAAAGTACAAAAAGCCCGATTTTAAAATTTGTATTCATTTTTCCCTCCGTAATTTGTTTATTACAACAATTTTCTTTAAACACGTAGAGCATAAAGAAAACATAATAATAAAAGCTATTTATTCATTTTACAATTTATTGCGTCTGTGCGTCATCGCGTTAAAAAATATTTTATAAAATTATTCTCAATTATATTCCTGCCGCTCTTGCTTTTCTAAACGCAAAAAAGACCGGTATCCCTATTAAAATGGTAACTATCGCCCCGGATGACTCAATGGGTCGTTCTAAAAACGAGAGAATGAGTATTAAAACACTGGGAATAAGATATATCATAGGAACAAACGGATACCCCGGCATTTTCAGCTCACTCTTGTTCGTATATCGTAATTTAATGACACCGATAACCGCAAGAATCGGAAAAATTCCAAGTGAGAAACCCATATAAGTCAGTATCTGGTCAAACGTTCCTGAAAGTACAACTATAATTGCGATACCGCATTGAAGAAGAATTGATTTTGCGGGAACACGAAAGACCGGATGAACATCTGAAGCAAATTTGAAAAAATACCCGTCTCGTGCCATTGAAAAATAAACTCTCGGACCGAGAATGATAAATGCGCTTAAAGATGAAAACAGAGCAAAAGAAATTAAAACCGAAAAAATATTTTGCATTGAACTGCCGAAAAGATTTTCCATCGCCAGCCCGCCGATTGAAATGACCCCGTTCATTTTTTCCGGCGCAAGAGCATAAACATACAACATATTTAAACATACATAGAGAAACAGAACAATCCCCGTTCCGAAAATCAAAGAATACGGTAGATTCCGCCGAGGATTTTTGATTTCAGAACCGATATACGCCGATGCATTCCATCCGCTGTATGCAAACATTATCCACATCAATGAGAGTCCGATAACCTTATATCCTCTAAAGTTAAAGTTGAAATCTGCCCCTTGAAATAAATGGTCAAAATTACCCCTCCCCGAAAAGAAACCAAGAGCAACCAGCCCGACAATCAAAACAACCTTGAGAAATGTTAGGTAATTCTGTACCTTCGCACCAAATTCAATTCCCCGGATATGGATGACCGTAAAAACTACGATAACAAATACTGCATATAATTTCTTTAAAATTATTGGATTTCCCCACTCTATAAGCTGGGGGAATGCCCGGGTGAAATACTCACTGAACCCTAATGCAGATGCCGCTATGGGCGCAGAAAAACCGACAAAGAATGAAATCCACCCGCTTAAGAATCCGGCTAATGGATGAAAGAGTCTTGAAAGGTAAATATATTCGCCCCCGGCACTCGGGATCGACGCGCCAAGCTCCCCGTAACAGAGAGCGCCGCACAGTGCAATTATTCCTCCCCCGACCCATAAAATCAACATCAAAATGGGATTGTTCAGTCCACCCATAAGCAGTCCCGAGGTCGTGAATATCCCCGCACCAATCATATTTGCAATGACGATATTCGTTACTGAAAAAAGTCCTAATTGCCTTTTTAATCCGTTATCTGCCGTTTCAATCATCCTGTCTCGTCCCGAAAAATATTATTTATATGAAACCATACCGAACACATATATTTCCTGCGTTGACGGGTTTATCATTCTTATACGGATTACGCAAAACTATGATTCACAAATTTGTATTATACGTCAATTGTTTTAGATAAAATATGTGCATAATTTTTATATTTACGGTTCATCTCCAATTTAGGTGCTATGGAAAGACTTGTTTATAAATTTATAGTAATAGAAAATTTGGGAGTACACAAGCTTGCTTGTGCTTTTAAAAGCGACAGCAGAGCTCCCGCACTCCACACTATTTTGCTTGTCTTCTAAACCAATTGGGCAAGACAAACGCCGAATGAGTATTATTTGTTTATTTTAAAGATAGTTATAGAAATTAATATATGTTATTTTCTCTACCATAGTGCACCACATTTAGAGAAGAACCAAAAAATATTCTTATATAATTATACTTGTCAAAATAAAAAAGAAGTTTCGGATGAGATACTTTAAATTTTTATATTGGAACTTTAAATAAAAATAGATAAGAATGAGAGGGGATGATCAGAAGATATGTATTTATGCTGTCAGGCATACTCAGCGGAGCAGATACACATTCAATATTCAAGAGACACAAAAAACCATCCCGCAAAGCAGAACCACAATTTTAACAAAATATATTGACAGTGTCTAAATTGTATTTGCAAATTTTCATAAAATATTATAAATTAATTAGATATAAATTTCTATAATTTATCAAAAAGTACAGAAAAAACAGTTAATCAGGAGCAGATACCTCTATGGGTCAGGGTGAAAACATTGTTGTGCGTTTGTTAGAAGAAGAGATGCGTGATTCATACATTGATTATTCTATGTCGGTGATTGTTTCGCGTGCGTTGCCGGATGTGCGGGATGGGCTCAAACCGGTGCATCGGCGCATATTGTACTCAATGAGCGAGCTTGGAATGACGCACAACCGTCCGTTTAAAAAGAGTGCTCGTCTGGTCGGCGAGGTTATGGGAAAGTACCATCCGCACGGCGATGCGGCTATTTACGAAACCATTGTGCGGATGGCTCAGGATTTTTCAATGCGTGCACCATTAGTAGATGGGCAGGGAAACTTCGGCTCTATTGACGGCGACCCCGCAGCAGCTATGCGATACACGGAAGCCCGTATGACTCAAATTGCAGAGGAAATGCTGCAAGACATCGAAAAAAACACTGTGGACTTTATGCCCAATTTCGACGACACCCTCCAGGAACCGAAAGTGCTTCCCTCAAATTTTCCAAACCTTATCGTCAACGGTTCTTCCGGAATCGCCGTCGGAATGGCGACCAATATACCGCCGCACAACCTCGGCGAAGTTGTTGACGGACTCCTTGCACTCATTGACAATCCGGATATTACAATTCCCGAATTGATGCACCATATTAAAGCTCCGGATTTCCCGACCGGCGGGATTATTTTCGGGTATGATGGTGTTCGCGACGCCTTTATGTCCGGACGGGGGCGGATCATCATGCGGGCAAAAGCTACTATCGAAAAGCAGCCGAGCGGAAAAGAAAATATTATTGTAACCGAAATCCCCTATCAGGTCAACAAATCCTCTCTTATCGTACGAATTGCAGAATTAGTCCGCGAAAAAAAGATTTCCGGCATTAATGACATCCGTGACGAATCTGACCGGGACGGAATGCGGATTTTCATTGAATTGAAAAAGGATGCCATCCCGGAGATTGTGCTTAACCAGCTCTACAAACACACCCAGCTGCAATGGACGTTTGGGGTGATTATGCTTGCACTGGTTAACAATATCCCCAGGGTATTAAACCTGAAACAAGTTTTGCAGTATTTTATCAACCACCGACACGAGGTTGTAACCCGGCGGACGAAGTTTGATTTAGATGCGGCGGAAAAACGCGCCCACATCTTAGAAGGGCTGAAAATCGCTATTGATAATATTGATGCAATTATTGACCTGATTAAAAAGTCTGAAAATCCCGCAGTTGCAAAAACAAGATTGGTGGAGCGGTTTATGCTCTCCGAGGTGCAGGCGCAGGCAATCCTTGATATGCGGCTCCAGCGGCTGACCGGACTTGAGCGGGAAAAAATAGAAAGCGAGTATAAAGAGACAATTCAACTCATTGAAAAATTAAAATTCATCCTCCAGAGCCATCAGCTCCGTATGGAAATCATTAAAGACGATCTGGCCGCTTTAAAAGATAAATTTGCCAACCCTCGGCGAACGGAAATTGTCGAAGATTATTCCGAGTTTACTATCGAGGATATGATTGCTGAAGAGGATATGGTTATCACCATATCACACCAGGGATTCATCAAGCGATTTCCGGTATCTGCGTACCGGCGACAGCACCGCGGGGGACGCGGCTCGACGGGCGCTATTACAAAAGATGAGGACTATGTCGAGCACCTCTTCATCGCATCAACCCACCACTATATCCTGTTTTTTACTGATAAAGGACGCTGTTACTGGATGAAAGTGCACACCATTCCGGTCGGAGGAAAAGCCTCAAAAGGACGCGCAATCGTTAATCTCCTTGAAGAAAAAGGTAAAGATGAAAAGATTTGTGCATTCGTTGCCGTAAAAGATTTTACGGCATCGCAGAATATCATAATGGCAACGAGAAAGGGAATTGTTAAAAAGACACCGTTAGTTGCATACAGCCATCCCCGTCGTGGTGGTATCAACGCCATTACCATTCGGGAGGATGATGATTTAATTGATGCAAAACTGACTGAAGGAGCCAACGACGTTGTTCTGGGCACTCGTTTCGGACAGGCAATTCGCTTTAAAGAAACTAACGTCCGCCCGATGGGACGAACTGCGTCAGGCGTCATCGGCATCCGCCTGCGAAAAGACGACATTGTTGTCGGTATGGTTGTGATTAAACGAGACGCGACTTTGCTGGCAGTAACCGAAAACGGCTACGGCAAACGAAGTTTTATCCGTGATTACCGGGTAACAAAACGGAGCGGCGTCGGCATTATCACGATTAAAACAGTCCAAAGAGTCGGAAAAATGATTGCCCTTCTTGAGGTCGTCTCGGAAGACGACTTGATGATTATTACCCAGAAGGGCGTCGTCATCCGGCTGAAAATAAAGGGAGTGAGTATCATTGGGCGCAACACGCAGGGAGTCCGTTTAATAAGACTCGACGAAGGAGACTCTATCGCCGACGTAACCCGTGTTGCCGAACCGGAAGAGGAAGAAGGAAACGGCTTGCCAGACGAACAGTTAAAACTGCCTGAAATCAATATAAATCCCGAAGATGAAAACAGCGAACAAACAGAAACTAAAGAAAATGAGTAAATCATTTTCAATTATTGACCATACCGCAGACATCGGCTTGCAGTGCACCGGAACAACAGTGGAAGAACTGTTTGAAACCACTGCAGAAGGAATGTTCTCTATCATCGCTGATAGTAAAACAATTATTCCTTCCGATGTTTATACGATTGAAGTACAGGCAAACTCGTATGAAGATTTACTTCACCACTGGCTCAACGAGCTGTTATATCTATTCTCCACAAAATATTATTTATATACCCATTTTTCTGTACGCATCACCAAAATCACTGCTGATAAAATTAAACTCACCGGTACTTTCAGCGGAGAACGGATTAATCCGAATAAACACAATATCAAAACGGAGATAAAAACAGCTACGTATCACCAGTTATCCGTAAAGCAGACGCAAACTGGCTGGGAAGGAACGGTGATTTTTGATATTTAAGTTGTTTTAATAGTTGAAAAATCTTTAAAACCATTTACTTTTTAAATCGTTTAAAATGTATATATATTAAATCAATTGTGCAGATTGTTTATATTCGGACAAAAACGGTAGTATTTTTAACCAAAAAATTATCAAGGTACAAAGAGGTGAGACCTTTGAAAAAATCAGTTTTCAGTCCCGAGTACTCGGGATTTATGTGGCACCCATCCCGAGTACTCGGGATTTTGTGGGTGTTTTGAATAATCATCTGTCCAAAATCCATAATTTTTCAAAGGTCTCAGGTTTTTAATAAAAAACTTATTTATGAGGGAAATTATGAAAAAAAATGTGGAAGTATGGATTCTTCGATTCGGTTGCTTTCTTTTGATGGTTGTTACTTCGGCTATTTTGAATCCGAATACTGCATTTCCCCAGAGCGGGAAAATACTTGAAAACGTTTTTACGCTTGAATTGAGGTTCGGTGCGGAAAACCTGCCGAACGAGTATCTTCTTGCAAGCCCGAGAGATTGTATTGCCGCCGATAACGGGGATATTATTGTCGCCGACGAATTTAAGCTGAAAATATTCGATAAAAATGGGAAACCAAAAAAGATTCTTGGCGGTCGTGGACAGGGACCGGGAAAGTTTTCATATAGTTCAATATATCTTATGTTTCCCAAAAACGGTATGTTAGTCGGTTTACAATCAAATATATATAATCTCTACGCTTCTGATTATTCATTTATTGAAATGAAAAACCTTCAGCAGTCCAATTATAGAAATGAGATACAAAAAAAATTTAGTTTAAATGGGTTATTTTTTTCACAAGTATATTGCTATACTCAAAAGGAATTTTTGCTATTTTCGTCCGGGAACCGCATTACGCAGATGATGGCAGGTAGTGATGAAGAAATAATTGACATTAGTGAACTATCAGAAAATGAAAGTCGTAAATATTTTTATTTCTTAACCTACCATAACGGTACCGATATGAAAATCTTAATGGCAGATTCCGTAGAACTATCAGGTGTTTCTGAACGAGTGAAAGGCGGATTCTATTACCAGATTTTGCCGAACTATCGTTGGCTTTATACGAACATGTTCTCTCATAAGATTGAAAAAAATAAAATATGGTATTACAGCCTGTTTATATATGATGTAAAAACTCAAAAACCGAAAGAGATAACGCATACATATACACCTGCAGTCATACCCGACTCGGTAATCAATAGACGGATTCCTCCTGAATTTGCCCAAGAAGAGAAAAAGAGGAGTGATGAGCTTAAAAAAATAAAATACTGTGCCCCGCTTCAGGAGGTGCTCGCTGACGGTAATTTTATTTTCGCTATAACCTATACGTATGAAAAAGGAAAGGGATATTTAACCGATGTTTTCGATACTGAATCGGGAGCTTATTTAAAATCCGTTTATTTTTCAATTATCCCCAAACAGATACAGAACGGGTATGCGTAAGTCTTAGTCAGAGGAGCGGACGTATACCCTGAAGTTTTGAAATATAAGGTCAATCCGGCGGTATATGGGAAATAATTCATTTTCCTCTGCAGAAACTTCTGCCGATTCGGATATAATTTCTGTATTATTTATTTTAGAAACAATAAAAATACCTTCAGTCGGAGACAGATCCGCCTCTGGCGGACTGATACAATAATGGATACTCCTTTAACGAATCTTCAATTGCTCACATCATCTTCATTAAAAGATGAGCTGATACACATCAGGCGAGAGCTTCATCAGATTCCTGAGCCGGGATTTAAAGAATTCAAAACATCACAGTTTATCGCCACTATCCTACAAAAACTTGGAATTTCCTCCCGCACTGGAATAGCCCAAACCGGGATTGTTGCAGAGATTCAGGCGTCAAAGAATCCAGACCAAAAAAAGACGATCGCCCTTCGGGCAGACATGGATGCACTTCCACTTGAGGAATGTACCGGTCTTCCATTCAGCTCAAAACATCCTGGGTATTTTCACGCCTGTGGGCATGATATGCATATTGCAGGGCTTATTGGTGCGCTTATACTCCTTAATGAAAGGAAAGATGACCTGCCGGTCAATGTTCGGGCTATTTTCCAGCCGGCAGAGGAAACACTTCCCGGCGGCGCATCAGCAATGATAGCCGAGGGCGTTTTAGAAAATCCGAAAGTTTCTGCAATTTTTGGACTGCACTGCGACCCGTATATCCCGACCGGGACGATAGCAGTAAAGGCGGGTCCGATGATGGCGGCAACCGCCCGGTTCACCATCCGCATTATCGGAAAAGGCGGACACGCCGCCAGACCGTTTCACTCCATTGACCCGATTCCCATTACTGCTCAAGTAATTATGGCACTTCAGACAATCCCCAGCCGGATGATTGACCCGTTAAAACCGTGCGTTTTAAGTGTTACTAAAATCAATGCCGGTACCGCGGAGAATATTATTCCCCAGGAGGCGGTTATTTCCGGCACCGCCCGCACACTTGACGCAGAAACTGCTGAGGAAATCCCGATAAAAATGGAGACGATTATCAGAGGAATTGTTTCTGCTTATGGTGCACAATATCAACTTGAGTATAGACGTGGAGCTCCAGTATTGGTCAATGATGCACGGATGACCGACTATGTGCGGTCCGTCGCCCGGCACCTCCTCGGAGAAGATTCCGTCGGTGAATTTGAAAGCACATTCGGCGGCGAAGACTTTGCTGAATATTTGAAAATCATCCCTGGCTGTTTCTTCCGATTGGGATGCTTGCAGGAGGGGAAAACAACTGTTCCGCTCCATAATGAAGCATTTATTCCTGACGAACAGGCACTCATTTACGGTTCTGCTTTGCTGGCAGAATTAGCATTGCGTTTTGAATAATATTCGTTTTAGAATAAAAATTTGCTTGATTTATAATTGTCTGCTTTTAATATTAAATAACAATCAATAGTTACTTTTATAAAATGTCAGAAAAAACCAAACATACAATAATCATCGGAGATGCACGGCGGATGAGTGAGATTGCCGATAAATCAGTACATTTAATTATTACCTCCCCGCCATATTGGCAGTTAAAGGATTACGGTGCAGATGACCAGATAGGGTATAACGACTCATATCAGGATTATATTGATAACCTTAATCAAGTATGGAATGAATGTTATCGCATTTTATATCCGGGCTGCCGGCTGTGCGTTAATATTGGCGACCAGTTTGCCCGCTCGGTGTTTTATGGGCGATATAAAGTTATCCCGATACGAACGGAGATAATCAAACATTGCGAATCTGTCGGTTTTGATTATATGGGGGCAATCATCTGGCAGAAGGTAACCACCTGTAAAACCACTGGCGGCGCAACCGTGATGGGTTCTTTTCCCTATCCGCGAAACGGCATCATCAAAATAGACTATGAATTTATCCTCATATTCAAAAAATTAGGGAAAGAACCGAGGGTTTCAAAAGAGGTAAAAGAGCAGTCAAAGCTGACACAGGAAGAATGGAATGAATATTTTAATGGACATTGGTATTTTCCCGGCGAGAAACAAAATGGGCATATCGCAATGTTTCCGCTTGAACTACCGAGACGTCTTATAAAGATGTTCAGCTTTGTTGGCGACACAGTTTTAGACCCGTTTTTAGGCAGTGGAACAACCTCGCGGTCAGCACTGGAACTGGGAAGAAATTCGATTGGGTATGAAATAAATGCAGAATTTTTGAACATTATAAAAACAAAGATTGGTATTAATAATGGAGTCTCTTTGTTTAAGAATGACTTTGAATTCAAGATTATTTTTCAAAAGAAGAACGTTATGAAAAAAGAAGATAAAAAGACTGAATTAGTAAGTACTGTCAATTATATAGAAAGGATTGCAGATCCAAAGAATTTTAAATTCTAAATAACACACCCCTTAATCCCCTCTCCACCGAGTACTCGGGGCTTCTTTCGTTGCAAGAGGGGAGTTTTTGGGAAAGTTCTCTCATGAGGGGGGAGTAAAAAACTCTCTTTTTATGAGGGAGGTTAATGTTTCATATTTTTTAGGAAGGCGTTTATAATAAACTAAAGATGGAATTTTAATATTTGCTTTATAGTTCAGTAGATTTGTTCGCATATAACATTTTGATTAAATATATCTTTTTAAAACGATGACAACTGAAAAGCCCTTAGAAATAACGAATCTTATTAAGACATATCTCATCAATCGCAAGAAGGCAATTACTGCACTTAATGGAGTAACCATTACCCTCCATCCCGGCGAGGTTTACGGCTGTCTTGGACCGAACGGGGCGGGAAAAACGACGATGGTTAAGATTATTCTAAATTTAATCCGTTTTGATTCAGGAACTGTTGCCGTTTTTGGAAAATCCCCCGAAGATTACACTTCACGAGCGTCCATCGGGTACGTCCCGGAGGATTGTGGATTTTATGAGTTTATGACCGGACGGGCAATGATTGAGGTATTTGCCCGCCTGAAAGGTATCCCGAAAGAAGGGCTCTCACAGGAAGCCGACCGGGTGCTTCAAGAGCTTCAATTAACCGATGACGCAGATAAAAAGATACAAACGTATTCCAAGGGGATACGCCAGCGGTTAGTGATTGCACAGGCATTGTTAGGCAAGCCGCATCTGCTTATTCTTGACGAGCCTACCACCAGCCTTGACCCGTTCGGGATAGCACAGTTGCGGGGTATATTGCAGCGGTTTAAGGAGCAGAACAAATCTGTATTTTTATGCTCGCATTTATTGACGGAAGTTGAAAAAATTGCAGACAGGATTGGGATTCTGATAAAGGGGAATCTGGTTGCTGAATCGCCGGTAGCGGAAATTACAAAAGCGACTGATTTAGAAACGTTTTTTATGAAGAAGGTACAAAATACTTAATGCTCTATATACCCACAAATTTGTGTTGATTATGCGGCACCCACCCGCCTTCTTTGTGGCGGGTTTGTGGGTGGAATAAAAATGAGACAAGTTAAAAATTTAATCACTTATCTAGTGGCGTCAGGACTTAAGTCCTGATGCAACGGAATATACGCGTACTGTTTATATGCTGTCAATCATTCGAATAACCTTAAAATCAACGATATTCCGGCTTGAGATTTTTGCTG